>OATL01000287.1_pt1 | contig 32552 bp, 19 predicted proteins | sample 1476011 | NCBI WGS metagenome assembly OATL01 (sample SAMEA2579975, study PRJEB22360) | human gut metagenome | biome: human gut; feature: human-associated habitat; material: faeces | place: Denmark | collected 2008/2010
GCGCAAGAGGCCCCGCCGCCACCCGCCCACCTGGGGGCCCCGCCGATACTGTTTACCAAGGATCTGCCGGGACCGCTCAGCCTTAACCGTCTGGCCGCCTTCGGCACGTTACATAAGCTCGACGATTCCGCCGGCTACTGGATCGAGCATTCGGGCACACTGTATGGTCGCGCGAAAATCGTCGCGGAGGTCGCCCCGTTTGGCACTGTGGTGTGTTCGATGACCGCCGCTTGGGTATGGCTGGGAGGCCCCGACTTTCCGAGTACCATAGACGTGATTTCCACATCGCACTTCCGCTCGGCATCCGTCAGCCGCCGTATCCGCGTATTCAAAAGATTGACGTTGCCGGAGCAAATCATCAAGCTCGGCGGGCTGCCTGTCACCACGCCAGCCCGTACGGCTTGCGACCTGGTGATGAGTCCTGAAGACATCCCCGATCCTTCCACCGTCAACGCACTGGTGTGCCAGCTGATGTCCGCGTACCAGTTTCGGCCAAACGACTGTCTGCAAATCGTCAAGGAGCATCGGCATCACAAGTACGCCGGACGCGCACGCATGTTTTTTGAATCGGTGCAGCAGGAGATGGACGAACCGGCTTTGGAGCAATGCGCATGACGAGGGGGTTCATTGTCAGAGGCCATCGCAGAGGCCGCCATGCCGCTCACCGTTTACGGCATTTGCGGCAGGCGCAACGGTTGCCTCGCCACGCGGCGGCGGCACACTCATCCGAATCCGCATCGCGCGCAATCTCGGATATGACCGCGCCGCCTGAACCGCCCATCAGACTTACGCCCGCGGTGGCATGTTCGCCCGATACGGATGTTGCCGTGCTCTGGCACATCGCATATCACGTGCCCGAACTGCGTAAATGGCTGGTTGCCAATCCCAAAGCCGACGCGCCTTTGCTGGAATTGGTCTCGCAGCGTGGTGGGCCCGGGGTCCGGCAGGCGTTGGAAATATTGTTCGAGTCGATGGAAGCGTAACGGGGAGATAATCGCCGGCTGCTGCGCTATCCCTTGATTTTCAGCACAGCCGCATACACCTGCTTGCGATTGGCCAACGATCCGTCAGCCAGTGGATGCTCCTGCACCACTTGCGCGATGGCGTCCTTGATACGCAGGCCGTCCTCCAAAGCACGGTCGATGGAGAGCACGGCCATGTCATCCACGCTCAACGTGCTGGGCGCGGCCGCTTCGGCCTCCTCGTTGGACGCGCCGCCGATGACCAGCACCATCTCGCCACGGGGCGGATCATCAATCACACTTTGGCGAATCTCGTCAATCGGGCCGCGACGAATCTGCTCATAATCCTTGGTGAGTTCGCGGCACAGGGCCATCGGGCGATTCGGGCCGAACGCGTCCAGCAGATCGTCCATCGAATCGGCAATGCGATGAGGCGTCTCGTAGAACACGATGGTGCGGCGTTCGGGCAACAGCGTGCGCAGATACTGCACGCGCTCGGAATGCTTTCGCGGTAGGAAGCCTTCGTAGCAGAAGCGGTCGGTGGGCAGGCCGGAGAGGGCGAGCGCGTCGAGCACAGCGGAGGGGCCGGGCGCGCAGGTGACGGGCAGACCGCGTTCAATGGCACGGCGCACGATGGCCAAGCCGGGGTCGTTGATGGTGGGCATGCCGGCGTCGGATACGACGAGCACGGTGGCGCCGGTTTCGACCTGGTCGAGCAGGCCGTCGGCCTTGTCGCGCTCGTTGTGGTCGTGATAGGCGATGACGCGACCGTTCACATAGACGCCGAGGCGACGGGCGAGATCGTAGAGGCGGCGCGTGTCTTCGGCGGCCACGATATCGGCCCGTTCCAAGAGGGCCACCAGACGGGCTGAAGCGTCGCCGACATTGCCGATCGGGGTGGCGGCGAGCACCACGGTGCCGGCGGGGATGGTCACGGCCGATTCGCGGGATTGGGCGACGGCGGATTCGCCGGCATGAACTTCATCATTGCGTTCAGGCACTTGCGTCACGCTACCGTCAGCGTCATACTGCTCATTCAACTCATCTGCGCTTGTCATACTCCCAGTATTGCCCATGCCACAGAGCAATCCACGACAATCCATGGCGAAATCGAGGCATTCTCCCTTTGCAGGGGCTGATTTCACATGTTCCGGAGGTCTACTTCCGTTTCAAGGGGCTCCTCATCCGGTGAAGCACCGATACAAACGGCTTTGACGCAACGCTATTCCGCCATTTTGGCGGCGTATCTACTTGACCATCAGCCCCTCGAAACGCAAGTAGACCTCCGGCAAACCCCAAATCAGCCCCTTGAAACGCGAGATGGCAGAATTTCAACGAAAACAAATGAAAAGACCCTCTGCGGTGGAATGAATGCAGAGGGTCTCGTGGAGCTGACGGTAGTCGAAACCGCGACCTCTTCGATGCGAACGAAGCGCTCTACCAACTGAGCTACAGCCCCTTGGATGTTACTTTGCTCCGCAAAGCAACTCGCAACAATATAGTACGGAGTGCGGTCAAACGCAATTTGACGCCGAAGTGTCGCACGCGTGTCGACACGGTAACGTTTCGGTGTCGCCGGTTGGGCCGCCGCAAGCGCAGCATCGTCCCAGCCGTCTGCCGGCGCAATAGCTCGAACTAAGATCACCACTCCGCCTGGATACCAGGGATACCGCGGCGGCTTGTTCAGTGTCGCAGACGGGGCAAGTCACCCACACCGCTCCGTATGGATACCGCGGCGGCACCCGGCAACGCCATCACGTCTCCAGCACGCCCAACACCTTCTTCTCGTTGTAGAACGCGAACACGATGCCGCCCAAGCCGCACAGCACGGCCGCGCACACGGCGGCGATGCGGTAGCCCGCGCCGGACGCCATGCCGATGGTGGAGACGCCGGTGAACAGCAGCATGGCCACGGACTGGCCCATCTTCATCGCAAAGGTGCGGGCCGCGTAGAACATGCCCTGACGGTCCTGGCCGGTGGTCTTGGAACTGGCGTCGGCGATATTCGCCACGATGGCCTGCGGCAGGATGCCGAACGCGGCCATCGGAATCGCGCCGACCACCGAGAGCACCAAACCCTGGGCCATCGCCGGAATGAAGCCGAGCACGGCCGAACCAAGGGCGCCGGCAAATGCGAACGCACAGGTGAAGATCACGAAGGCAACCAGCAGCAGCCTCTTCTTGCCGACCTTATTGGCCAGAATATTGACCGGCAGATAGAACAGCACAGAGACGCCGGTCATGAGCACGAAGTAGATGGTCGTGGTGGTTTCCGGCAGCTTGAGCAGGCTGGTCACGAAGAACGGCAGACCGGTCTGGAAGGTGGTGATGGCCACCCAGTAGACCACGTCGGAGCATACGAACTTGCGGAATTCGCCGTCGCCGAACGTCTGCTTCAGGGATTCGATGGTCGATTCGGAGGTGGGATGGGAGTTGACGTAGTCCTTCTCGCGGATGGCCAGCGGCGGCACCAGCATGCACACGAACGCCACGGCGGCCATGATGGTGAAGGTCACGCGGATGGCGGTGATGCGGCCCATCATCGGCACGAACGCGCCCCAAATCACCGGCGCCACGTACGCGATGGCCGTGCCGGCCACCCAAGTGAAGGAGATGGCGGTGGAGATGGTGAGTTGCTGCTTGGAGTCGTGGCCGAGTTCGGCGATGAGCGCGTTGTACGGCGTGCAGTAGAACGTGAGGGCGATGTAGTAGCCGATCACGGTGACGAACAGGAACGCCGCGTTCACCCAGCTGGTGCCGTTGATCGGGCTCCAGAACACGAGCACGGTGACCACCGCGAGCGGCAGGGCGGCGAATTTCAGGAACGGCATACGGCGTCCAGATTTGGAATCGCAACGGTCGGAAAGGGACGCCACGGCCGGATCCACGAAGGCGTCGAAGAATCGGGCGAAGGCGGTGATGCCGCCCACCACGGTCACGATGCCGAGCACAACCAGGCCTTGCGGCACGAATACGGTCTGGCCTTGAGAGATGGTCTCCTGATCGGGCTGATAGAAATACACGAGCCAGTTGGAGATAATGCCGGAAAGCAGTGCCCAGCCGAACTGGCCGACCGCAAACGCCCACACTTTGGCGATGGGGAGATCTCTGATGGCTGACTTCGCCGGTGCAACTTGCACACCCGTTACACTTGCTGTAGTCGTATTGCCCATTCTCACAACCTCCGAATCAACATTGACACAGTGTCAAAATCCAGTATACACCGGCACACCATGCGTTCTACGATAGTGGGCATGACAAGTCTGACCGAGCAACTGCCATACGTATACGCTTTTCCTGATGCGTTGGGGACCGGATTACTGGTGCACACCGAGAGCGTATTGGACGATGAGATACGCGATCGTATTGGCTCGTTCATCCATGAATATGAGGTTGTATTATCTCGATTCCGCGATGATTCCATCGTCGGCCGGATGCGCACGGCCGCACATGGCGGCACGTTCGATTTTCCCGACTGGGCATCGGGTCTGTTTGGCCTGTACGACCGCCTGTTTGCGGCAACCGATGGGGCGACCGACCCGTGCGTGGGCGAGGATTTGATTCGGCTTGGCTACGACGAGTCGTATTCGTTTGCGGCTACGCCCGATGCCGCCGAACATGCAGGCGCGATCCACGGACGAGCCGTTTGGTCAGCCGATGTTGAGCGGCACGGCACCACACTTATCGCCCACAGCCCAGTCGCGCTCGATTTTGGTGCGTGCGGTAAGGGGTATTTGGTGGATTTGCTTGCGGGGATGTTGGGCGATGGCGCGGGCCACCCTCAACCCATTCAATACGTCATCGACGCCGGGGGTGATTTGCTAGTGCATACGGACGAACCAATCACCATCGCCCTTGAAGATCCTGCCGATCCGGCCAACGCCGTAGGTGCGGTCGAAATCAGCCACGGTGCATTCTGCGCGAGCTCCCCCAGCCGCCGCCACTGGTCTGACGCCGCAGGTCACCAACTTCACCATCTGCTCAACGCCATCGACGGACTACCGGTTGACGATGTAGCCGCCACATGGGTGGCCGTCACGCCGCCATCGAGCGCCATAACCACGAAGACATCGACGCATGCCAGCAATGCCTCGACAACGGCAAACCGCGATACCGACGATTCGTCGAACACCGTTGCAGCACACGTCCCTGTCACACTGGCCGACGGACTCGCCACTGCTCTGTTCACCACCTCGGCCACCCAGTTACGCGCTCATTTCCCCTTCGAATGCGCCATCCTCAACGCCAACCGCACCGCCGCCCAATCCCCCAATTTTCCGGGCGGTTTTTTCACACACTAATGTACGAAATCATCAGTATCACATCCAGTGGAGCATTCCCTCGGGTGGACCGATGGGTTGCTCCCCCTCAGTCAGCTACGCTGACAGCTCCCCTCGGAGAGGGGAGCCGAGTATAGCTAATCCGCTAATCCGCTAACGCAGGAAACAATCCGTCAGTCAGCGAGCGCGAACTGGCTGTTGTAGAGGTCGGCGTAAAAACCGCCCGCCGCCAGCAGTTCGTCGTGCGTGCCGCGCTCGATCACGTCGCCGTGGTTCATGACGAGGATCATGTCGGCGTCGCGAATCGTGGAGAGGCGATGCGCGATCACAAAGCTCGTACGGCCCACGGTCAGCGCATCCATGGCCTTCTGAATCAGCTCTTCAGTACGGGTATCGACCGAGGAGGTGGCCTCGTCGAGAATCAGAATCGGCGCGTCCTGCACCATCGCGCGGGCGATGGTCAGCAGCTGCTTCTGGCCCTGGGAGAGCGACGACTTGTCATCGAGCACGGTGTCATAGCCGTCCGGCAGCGAGCGGATGAAGTGGTCGAGGCCCACGGCCTTGCACGCATCCTCGATTTGCTTGTTGGTCACGCCAGGCTTGGAGTAGGCGATGTTCTCGCGCACAGTGCCACGGAACACCCACGTATCCTGCAGCACCATGGAGAACTGGTCGTGCACGTTCCAGCGCGGCACGGACTTGGTGTCCACGCCGTCAATCGAAATCGAACCGCCGGAAATCTCGTAGAAGCGCATCAGCAGGTTGACCATGGTGGTCTTGCCGGCACCGGTCGGGCCGACGATGGCGACCTTCTGACCGGCCGAGACTGAAGCGGAGAAGTCGTTGATAATCGGCTTGCCCGGCTCGTAGCCGAACTGCACGTGGCTGAATTCCACGTCGCCCTTCACTTCGTGGCCGTTGGTCCCAAGCAAAGCGGACTTGTCGGATTCGTCCTCCATCTCCGGCTCTTCAAGGAAGCCGAACACGCGCTCGGCGGCGGCCGCGCAGCGCTGCAGGTTCTGGAAGGCCTGCGCAAACTGCGAAAGCGGCTGAGTGAACAGGCGGATGTACATCATGAACGCCACAATCACGCCGAACTCGATCTGCCCGTCGAGCGCGAGCGCCGCGCCCACCACGCACACCACCACGTAGCCGAAGTTGCCCACGAAATTCATGAGCGGCATCATCAGGCCGGAGAGGAACTGCGACTTCCAGCCGGACTCGTAGAGGTCCGAGTTGTACTTCTCGAAGCGGCGGATCGAATCGGCCTCGCCGTTGTATGCCTTGACGATGAGGTGGCCGGCGTACATCTCCTCCACGTGGCCGTTGACGTCACCTAGCGCCATCTGCTGCCGGGCGAAGTACTTCTGGGAGGACTTCATGATGGCCATCATGATGATCAGGCCGATGAGGCTGGCACCGATGGCGCACAGGGTCATGATCACGTTGTTGTAGAACATCATCACCAGCGCGCCCACGAACAGCGTCACCGAGGTAATCAGCGAGCCGAGCGACTGCCCCAGCGTCTGGCCGATGGCGTCCACATCGTTGGTGATGCGGGACAGCACGTCGCCGTAGCTGACCTTGTCGAAGTATTTGAGCGGCAGTTTGTTGATTTTGACCGAGATCGATTCGCGCAGTCGCTGGGCGGTGCGCTGGGTGACGTTGGCCATCATCCAGCTTTGCACGTAGCCGAGCACGGCGTAGCCCACGTACAGGGCCACCAAAGTCCAGGCGATGTGGCCCACCGTGCCGAAATCTACCGAGTTCATCACCGGTCTGCCGTTAACGATGGCGGGCAGACCTTTGACGATCTCGTTGGTCATGTCCTTGAGCTTGTCCGGGCCGACGATCTGGCAGACGGTGCCGGCCGCGCCCAGGATGAGCGCGATGATGATGACGGGAAGATAGTTGCGGCAATAGTTCACGAGCTTGCCCATGACTTTGCCGAAATCATGGGGCTCTTCGACGGCACGCCTGCCGCCCATTGGTCCTCTTGGCATTTGTTTTACTCCTTAAAAGTCCGTATTGACCTCCCTCTGATGAAGGAGGTGGCGCGAAGCGCCGGAGGGAGAGAAGCCGTACGCGACTACCCCTCAGTCAGCTGTGCTGTTTTATTCGCTCGCTTATCAGCTCGTCTTCGCCTGGGAACAGCCCACTGGGCTGTTCCCTTTACGGCTCAGCCCCTGACATGGGGAGCTACCGCTGCCGCCCCCCCTACGCCGTAAGCTCCGACTGGCTGAGCTGGGATTCGGCGATCTGGCGGTATACGTCGCAGTTGTCGAGCAGTTCCTTGTGCGTGCCCTGACCCACGACCTTGCCGTCGTCGAGCACGACGATGCGGTCGGCGTTCATGATGGTGCCGATGCGCTGGGCCACGATGAGCTTGGTGGAATCCTTGGCCTCGCGGGCGAGCGCGTCGCGCACTTCGCGGTCGGTCTTGAAGTCGAGCGCGGAGAACGAGTCGTCGAAAATCAGGATTTCCGGGTGACGGTACACCGCGCGCGCAATCGACAGGCGCTGCTTCTGGCCGCCGGACACGTTCGATCCGCCTTGGGCGATCGCGGCGGAATACCCGCCGTCCATGCGCGCCACGAACTCGCTGGCCTGCGCCACGTCGGCGGCGGCCCTGACGCGATTCAGCTGCTCGGCCGGTATATCGGCACCTTCCGCAGCCTTGCCAGCGGCGATCAACGCGGCCTCGCGCTTGCGCCCGGCCGGGGTGGAGGTATCGGCCATCTCGACCTCCGCCGGGTCGCCCGGCTGATCGCCGTAGCTCACGTTGGAGGCCACGGTGCCCTTGAACAGCACGGACTGCTGCGGCACGTAGCCGATCTTGTCGCGCAGGGCCTTCAGGTCGTAGTCGCGCACGTCCACGCCGTCGACCAACACCTGGCCTTGGCTGGTGTCATAGAAGCGCGGCACGAGATTGATAAGAGACGACTTGCCGGAGCCGGTGGAGCCGATGAACGCCACCGTCTGGCCCTGCTCGGCGGTGAAGTTGATGCCTTCCAGCATCGCCTCGCGCGAATCCGGGTAGGTGAAGCTGACGTTGCGGAATTCCACGGTGCCTCGCTGACCGGTTTTGGCCACGTCGGCGGCGGTTTTGGTGCCGTTCTCGACGATCGGCTCGGTGTCGAGTACCTCCATGATGCGCTGCGCGGACACGTCGGCGCGCGGCCAGAGCACGAACACCATGCTCATGAGCAGGAAGCTCATGATGACCTGCACGGAGTAGTTGGAGAACACCACCATGTTGGAGAACACGGTGAGCTTGTCCTTGAGCCCGGCGGCATCGATCAGGTAGGTACCGATCCAGTAGACGGCAAGCATCAGACCGTTCATGATGGTGTTCATCAGCGGCATCATGAACGCCATGACGCGGTTGGTGAACAGCTGGGTGTCGGTGAGGTCCTTGTTGGCCTTGGTGAATTTGGCTTCCTGGTAGTCCTCGGCGTTGTAGGCGCGCACCACACGCAGGCCGGTGAGGTTCTCGCGGGCCACGAGGTTGATGTTGTCGGTCAGGGCCTGCATGGCCTTGAATTTCGGCATGACCATGGCCATCATGATGACGATGGCCGCCAGCAGAATCACTACGGCGATTCCGGTGGCGAGCGTCCATTCGAAGCCTTCGCCGGCGATCTTGCACACGGCCCATACTGCCATAATCGGCGATTTGACGATGAGCTGCAGACCCATGGTGATGAACATCTGCACCTGCGTGACGTCGTTGGTGGAGCGGGTGATGAGGCTGGCGGTGGAGAACTTGCTCATTTCGGCCGGGCCGAAGGACTCGACCTTGCGGAATTCGAGCGAGCGCAGACGCTGGGTGAACGAGGCCGCCACGCGCGCAGCGATGTAGCCGGTGATGATGGCACACGCCGCGGATCCGAGCGAGATGAGCAGCATCTTGCCGCCGGCAATCCAAATGTCCTTCATGTGGCTGCCCGGCGTTTCGACCAGCGTGGTGATGTCTGACATATAGTCGGGCAGTTTCAGGTCGAAGTAGACCTGCCCGACGATGGTCACCAGAGCGATGAGCATCTGACCGATCTCCGCTTTGGAGAGGTATTTCATGATGCGAAGCATTGGTTTCCCCTTGTGTTGGTTGGGTTGGTTATTGGTTATTGACGATTGGTTCTTAAGTTGGCTGGGTTATCGGCGATTATCGGTTCACGATGTCTTAATAGTTTCTATTGTTTGATTACTTACACTGTGAGATATTACGCGCACTTCTGCATGTTCGCTGTGAGCGTCCTCAATTAGCCTTGCCGATTAGTTCTCCGCGCGCTTAGCTGCCATGTGTTCAGCCACGCGCTTGCCCCGCTCCACGAATGCCTCACGCACCTGTTCAGCAGTCGGCCGAGGCTGTCCCGGATGGCAAATCGACATATATGTGGTGAACTCAGACACCAGGTCAACGAATTCGCGCGTGCGCCGCTCCCCCATTTGCGAGAAAATCCAGCAAATCGCGGAACGCATTTCCTCTATCATCCGATGAGACTGCTCGCGCCCGGAATCAGTGAGATTCACGCGAATAATGCGCCGATCCTTGGAATCAATGTCACGCGTGACCCAGCCTTTTTTCTCCAGAGACGACAGCACAGTGGAGATGCGGCCGGAACTGGCCTGCAGCGCCGATGCCAATTGCGATGGCGTTTGCGTCCCCTTCATGGACAGCTCCCGGAGCACGAACTGCTCACCATGGGCTCCACGAGTGAATTCCCTCTGCATTGTCGAACGATTGCCCCACACGCTGGCACACAGTTCACTAACTGCTTCCTGCTCAAATCCCATAAGAGCACCATCCATTTCCATTCGCCACACGGCAGAGCGCCGCAAACATCCCAAGAATATCTCACACCGTAAACAATTCGCTACTAGAAACTATTTTTGGAACGCATAATGCACACACTCCACGCTCTTTGATATTCTGAAAGCCGCATAGATATTCACTTCGGGGCGTCGTCTAAGAATATTTGCTGGGCCAACGGTAGCGACGTTGGCATTGTGCTCCATGAGGTATCTGGTCGAAAAGGCGGACGAAGACAGACCAGTTGGGCGGAGCGCGCCCATACCTCAAAACCATTGCAATTATTCGCTTTGACCATTTTCGTGGAGTCACGAAAATGGTCATGAAAAACATAAGGACACACCCATGAACCGCGACGAAATCACACGCAAAACCAGCGAACTCAGCACTATCGCACACACCACCGAGGACTCCAAAGTTGAGTATTGGTATGCACGCGAGCTAATGACCTATATGGGGTACGACAGATGGGAAAACTTCAGCAAAGCTATTACACGAGCCAAGCAAGCTTGCGACAATTCCGGCGTATCCGTTGAATCCCATTTCCGTGACACTACGCGAGACGTGACTCTCGGCAGCGGTGCCACCAGCTCCATCGCGGACGTCAAGCTCACCCGATACGCCTGCTATCTCATTGCTCAAAACGGTGATCCAAAGAAAGAAGAAGTGGCACTTCTCCAGAGCTATTTTGCCGTTCAGACTCGCAAAACGGAAATCATTGAGCAACGCATGGGAGAAATCAGCCGGCTCGCCGGCCGAGAGGCCCTTGCCACTGCAGAGAAGAAACTCTATCCGTATACCCAAATCACACACAACAAAACCGCACAAGTGCACATGTACACGCCCAACCACGCCGCAGAACGCCGGCAAGGATGTGATACAGGCCACAGAAAGCGTTGTACCGCCTAGGCAATGCAACAATTGTCCGCTATGCTCTGAAGGCAGATGGCGGCACGGATGCCATCCCAAAGAGGGGGTATGACCATGATTCGGGGTATGAACCTATGCAGCATCGCCGGCTGCACGCACGAAGCAGAAGAAGCGGGCATGTGCAACATGCATTTCACATCGGCGCTGGTTCACGGAGCGCTGCACTACACTGCGGGCGGACGTCCGTCGCACTGCTGAGCGCAACAACAAAGCAAAACAACCAGTAACGCTCAACGGCTTCCACATGTTCATGCTCTAATTGCATGTACTTGCAGACACAATGGCCGGTCTGAGCCAACTGCCCTCGCATGGAGCAGCTGGCTCAGACCGGCCATTATTGTTGCTTTGTACTGTTTGCACTGTATTGCGCCTGCATTGCGCAAGCTCGGGCGCACTCGGGTGCACTCGCTGAGTGGCGTGAATCGCAGATTGCTCAATAGCAACGCAATCCACGCTACTCAGCAGTTGCCATGGTTATGCGCGGCGTTTGCGGATGACGAGCAAGGCACCAGCCGCAGCTGCCAGCACCACAACCACGACCGCAATGGCAGCCACGGCAGCACCCGTATTCGAAAGGGGCGCAGCGCCATTAGCAGCCGGCTTATTCGTGGCAGTGCTACCGGGCTTAGCAGTGTTGCCAGGATTGTTGGTATCGCCGGGCTTCTGCTCTCCAGGGCCGGGAGTGACCTCCGTGGCCGTGACCGTGACTTCGAACGTCGCGTTCACGCCACGATAAGAGACGGTGATGGTCCTCGTGCCTGCGGTGGCAGAATCAAAGCCAGTGAACTTCAGATCACCATCAGTTGGATCAATCAGCTTGCGCAGCGTTTCAGTATCGCCGACTTTGTAAATGGCGGATACCTTCACATCGGCAGCGTTGAACTTATCGCCTACCTGATAGGAATCCTTGGTCACTTCCACAGCAAGCTCGGCCAACTGAGGCAGTTCGCCGAATGTCACTGTGTAGGTTTCCGCCGTGCCATCCTCAGCAGTTACAGTCACCGTGGCCACGCCGCTGTTCTCGGTCGAAGCCTGCTCCACCTGCACCGTAGCCTTCGCGTCAGCAGCAGTCGCCTCCACCGTCGGGTAAGAAGCAGCGTCTCCGGCCAGCGCACCGGCATATTCGGTGATATCCGCGGAGAATCCGTCAACCGTCTTGCCATCCACAGTCAGATCAGCAAGATTGGCGTTACTAGACGGCTGCGGCTTTGGCGTTGCTTCACCTTCGGCGATGCGTACTTCAGCGATCTTGGCATAGTCATTGCCATCGGCGTAGGTGAAGTTGAGGCGAATGCCCTTGGTGGCGGGCAGAGCGCTCACATCGGCTTCCGTCACGGCTCCAGCAGCACCATTCACAGTGACTGCCGGCAGCGTGGCATCAGTCCACGTGGCGCTGTCTTCAGCTAGGTACGATACAGTGAAGCTCTTCGGAGCGGCCTCGCCCTTGGCCTTATCCACCGCAACGCTGAGCTTGCCCAGCTGATATGCCTTATCGAAGGTGTAGCTGAGCCACGGCGAGGTGTCGCCGGTGCCCCAGTTCGACCAGTTGGTGCTCAGGTTGTTGTCGCAAGTCAGGTCGGCCGTAGAAGCGGAGGCCCAGCTACTGGCCGGCTCATACTTCGAGGCCGCAGCGGACGAGCAGAACAACCGGGCAAGGTTGCTTTCCACAGTCACGGTGAACGTGGCGGTTACTGAAGAATCAGCGACAAGACGCACCGTCACGGTTTGCTCGCCCAATTTGGTGGTGTCGAAGCCTTCCAGCGTGTATTCGCTTGGCTCCAGCACACGCGTTTTGCCATTGGTGAGCGTGGCGGTAACCGTCACGTCCCGAAGCGCGAGCATCTGCCCCTTGGCGATAGTGGCTTCAGGGTCCTTAGCCGCGATGGACTCCACAGCAGCAGTCTGCGAACCGAACGCAGTGCCGTTGAAGGCCACGGTGAATGCGCCGGCATTGCTGTTCGACGTGGCGAAAGCACCGGCATCGAGCCCGGTTACGTCCGCACCGGTCAGCGTTACCGTAGCGACATCCTGCCATTCATCGTTCGCGGAAGCACGCCAGTAGCCTTTCAGAGTATCGGTTGAGGTGCGCTCCAGCTTGAGCTGCACTTGGTCGCCGAAGCCGGTACCAACATGCGATGTTTCCTTATCGATGTAGCCATCGGCATTGGAATCGTACTGCATGTAAACGCCGCTTGGGCTGGCAAGTAACGTGGCATATCCCTTGCCGCCGTTAGCGCCAGTAAGACCGTTACGGACCACCAGACCGGCGCGCGGATCGCCATTACCGCCCAAGTCGAGCGGCTTGACCGTGGTTTCCAGCGTTTCGTTCACGTCCAGAGCATCAGGCTGGTACACCGCACTGCCCTCGTTGCGATCCGTCCAGACGCCACGATTGGCGTTGTCCGTAATCGTGAAGTCATAAGCACCGCCGGACGCAGAAACCTGGCACGCGCTGCCGCCCTTCCAATGAGCTTCCTTCCAACTTCCGGAAATCGGGTTGGAGCAGGAAACATCGATGGTTCTACGGAATGTACGGCCCGGATTGAAGTTACTGCTCTCGGCAAGAGTGCCCGTAATGGTGTAGGTTCCCGGCACATTGAATGCGTAGGTGTTACCAGCAGCCTTGGTCGACTTGCTGACTGCCGTACCGCCTTCCACATTCCATGTCACCTTGGTAGCAATGGTATCGTCGCCTTCCTTGACGTTGACGGTGTCCGGCAGAGTAACGGTTCCGCCCGTGTTCACGGTCTTCGGGAGATCATCGCCGGTTTCCACAGTCCAGTTGACCAGCTTGCCCTTGGCGCTACCATGGTTGTCCCAATAGTTCAGATCCCAGCCGTCGGGCTCGCCTTCTTGAGCAGGATTATGCATTTCGATGGTGCCGTTCTCACCGATGGTCAGCGGCAGCCAAACATAGGTGGAATCGGCTTTACCGGAATCCCAACGGTCACCAAGGTAGATGAAGTGACCTTTCTCCTGGTCTACTGCGAGCACACTAGCCGACTGCGAACCGAATGTGGTGCCGCGGGTATCGCCCACAGACAACAGACCATCCGCGCCTTCCGGCATGTTGTTGTACCACGTGTTCTCGTTGGCATCGTCCTTTTCCACGCCACGGGTCCAGCTTCCCAGCATGGAGTCGGCGGTGTAGTAGGTCTGCTTGTTCGGGTCCCAGCCGGTTGCACCAGATGCGATGATGTTGTAACGCCCGTCATATTGGAATACGGCAGGAGCTTCCAGCGAACCATTTTGTTTGACGATTTGGAAATCTTCGCCACGCACCGGGGCATCCGTAGTACCGTCTGCAAGAATGTATGGGTACTGCCCGTCAGCAGAGTACTGCTTTTGTCCCTCGGACTGGTCCACATTCGTGGTCTTGACTACATTGGTGTAATCATCGTTAAGCTTGGCGATATACAGCGTGGCATTGGCTTCGGAAGAATACAGTACATAGGCACTGTCGTCCTTCGGATCCACGAACACAGTCATATCGCGGCTGTCACCGTTCTCACCCCAGCTGGGGTTACCTGCGGCTTCTTTCCAATTGTTCTGGTTAGGCAAACGATAGGCACCCACCATAGTGAACGGGCCCGCCGGATTGTCGGAAACAGCCACGCCCGCAAGTGCACGTGCATAGTTGGAACCGCCCGGCGTGGTGCTTCCATCGGAATGCCACCACAGCACGTATTGCTTGTTCTTCTTGTTGTAGATGATCTTCGGACGCTCGAAAATGCCCTGTACGGAATCAACCGCGCCATCACCATCCTGATCGGGGTTGGTGTTGAGGTACGGGAAGATTGCGTCGGCCTTGGCAGCGTCCACACTGCCGTCGGACTTGGTCAGGTTGTAGGCCTTGTCGAAGTAGGCGTAATCGGCATTGCTCTTATCCGTCAACTGAGATTTGCTGGTCACCGCACGCAGCGCCACACCAAGATCGGTCCAGTTGTATAGATCTGTCGACATATAAGCATGGACACCGGGGCTGTTGTCGTAACCGTTAGAACGGTCTTCGCCATACCAGTAGTAGGCGTCGCCAACCTTGACCACTTGGCCACCGTGCGCTTGGATGTGTGTGCCGCCATTATCATTGGCGTTCTTGGCATACCAATATGGCTGGAAGTAATCGCTAGCGTTCTTGCCCGGATCGGCTGTGGGCTGGAACTTGGTGTATGTCGGCACTTGGCCGATGGTAGGCAGGTAATCCACACCTGCCGCACTGGCACTTGCAGCGGCCAGCCCGCATGACAATAGCGTTGCCGCGGCGGTAATTGCCGCGATAAGAGCGCCCTTGCCCTTATTGTTTATCTTCATTGATTTGGTTCCTTGATTGATGATAACGGTTTTTTGAACAAACAGTTATGTCGCTATCCGCGAAGCCAGAAAAAGTTCGACAAATCAATATACCGATACTGAAAACTCAGTATTCAACTTGTCGGACCAATTATGGTCAAAGAGCGGAGGAACCGGCCGGCAATAGTCAATATTGCCGGCTTGTTCCTTCACCCATTACTGCGCGAGGGTGCTATGCACGCTTGCGCAGCATGAACAGTGCACCCGCGGCAGCGGCCAGCAGAGCGACAGCGCCAGCGATGGCGGCAACACTGGAACCGGTGTTGGCCACCGTGTTCTTGTTGCCGTTGCCGGTGGCACCGGGCTTGTTGGTGTTGCCGGGCTTCTGTTCTTCAGGGCCAGGGGCGACTGCGTTGGCCTTGACCGTGACGTTGAAGGTCGCGGTCACACCACGGTAGGAGACGGTAATCGCCTTCTTGCCTGCGGTGGTGGAGTCGAACGAGCCAATCGCAAGCTGCGGGTCGTCAAGAGCGACCGGCACTTCCTTGGTCTTGTCGCCACTCTGGTAGACGGCAGTCACCTTCAGACCGGCGGTATCGAGCTTGTCGCCGATGGCGTACTCGGTCTTCGTGGGTCCGATCACCTTGAGCGAAGCCAAAGTGAAGGCGTTGAAGGTCACCGTGTAGGTCTTCGTCTCAGACTCGTCGGCTGAGGTCACCGTAATGGCGGCCTTGCCGCCAAGCTTGCCGTTCTCAACCGCGTCGCCAGTCACCTTGACGGCGGCGGCATTGTCGGTGGCGAAGGCCTGCAGCACCGGGTTTGCCTCGGCGTCGACCGGCAGATCAACCGTGTAGTCGGTCTTGGACGGGTCGAAGCCTTCAACGGTTTCGCCGTCAAGACGCAGGTCGCCCAGCGTGGCATCGGATGCTGGCTGCGGGGTGAGTACCGTGCTGTCTTGTGCGAACACCTGGATCTCAGCCACGTTGATGTACACCTTGGTGTCCTGCAATGTGTTAGTCAGGCGGATGGCCTTGGCCTTTACCGGGGTGCCGAGCACGAAGTCAACGGTCGGGGTGTCGGCGGCGGTGATGCCGTCGGAGCCAGAGCCGGCATCGCCGGCCTGTATCTTCCAGCCATCCTTGGTACCGACTCCATGCCATTCGCCAGCCTCATCCTGGTATTCCAGCGTCTGGCTCTTCGGCCAAGACGCACGACCATCGTAGTAGAAGAAGGTCTTCACTTCGGTGATGGTCTGAGCTTCGTCGAAGGTGAACGTGGCGACCGGGTCCACCGTCGAGGCGGTGGAAGCCCAAGTGGACCAACCCTTTGACGTAGTGTCACCATCGATGGCCTTGGAAGCGGAGGCACCCTCCTGGAAGTTCACCGAGAAGTTCGTGCCAGAGGCCGCGGCGATGTTCTTCGCAGCACCCTGAACCGGCGTCACGAATGCCTGAATTTCGGTGGCGTTCATGTAGTCGTTGTTCACGGTGTTCACAATGCGCACCTTCGTGGCATTCACTGTGCCCTTATCGGCCTTGAACGTCACCGTCTGGCCTGCGGCAGGCTTAACATCGCTACCGAATTGCATCCACGTCTCGCCATCAGTGGTGTACTCGGCCTTGGCGGAAGCCGGAGCCTTGTCACCATACGTAATGGTCACTCTGCTAAGCTCACACTCAGAGCCGAAGTCAATCGTGGCGGTCGGGCTGGCGGAATAGTCACCAGCAGAGTTCCACGTCACCCAGGCTTCAGCTGACGTGTCACCATCGGTGAGCTTCTTCCACTGATCGCCCTTGCTGTATTCCGTCTGCTGGTTGGTCACGGTCAGGCTGGAAGCAGTGTCGGCCACATTCTCAGGCGTGGCGGCGGTGACATAGATCGTGCCCTTCAGCGCAATCGTGGTCGCGTCGTCCAGCTGGTACGTACCGGTCACGGCAATGTTGTCGCCAGCCTTGGCATCGGCGAGCTTGGTATCAAGCCCATCGAAGTTCCACGTAACCTTAGCCGCATCGCCCTCGAATGCAGGCGATGCCTTGACGTGCAGATACACCGGCGCAGCCTCAAGCGCGGCCTTCGCCTCGCTCGCACTGGTGCCGGCCAGCACTGTAGCCGATACCGGATCGGAAACGGTGAGCGCGCCAACGTAGACCGTAGCGGCGACATTGAACTCGTTGCCGTACACATCGGTGGCGGTAGCGGTGGCTTCGTAGGTGCCTTCCTTGGCCACATCGACCTTGGAAGTATCCCAGTTGGCAACCGTGGCCTTGCCTTCGCCCCAGGTGTAGTAGAGCGTGACTTCGGTCGGCAGCGCGGCCTTCTCGTTAACGGCGGTCTGCACGTTCACGGTCTTCTGGCTGGTCGGCGTTACATTGCGTAGAGTCCATGTCTGGTTGGCGGACGGCGAAGTGCCGCTCGGTGACTGCCACAAGCCAACCTTCGTGCCGACTGTGGTACCAGAGTTATCCACATCGAGGTTCGTCTTAGTCGCGGCATTGAGCAGCTGGTAGGTCGAACCATCGGAAGTGTTGAGAATCCACTTGGCAGCCGGGTCGGACTTAGCGGCCTCAACCGTTTCGTTGGAAAGCGCGTTCGTGCCATCCTTGGACACCAGCACCTTGCCTTCGGCGTTAGTAATCACATAAGCCTTGAGATCAGGGCGCTCGGAGTCGGCGGGCTGCTCGATCTGGGTAAAGGTCCAAGTCTGCTTCTTGGCGTTCTCGGCATCGGAAGCGACGTTGGCCAGGGACAGCGCGGAATCACCAGAAGTGGTATCAGCCACGGCCTTGCCGGACTGCTTACCAACGAGCTGGTAAGTGTCGCCGGTCTCGACGGCAGCATCCTTAGCGTAGCCGGTCACGCCAGTGAGCTGGATGGAGGCGATAGAACGGGCGGGCACAGTGACCGTAGCGGTCTTGGCAGCCTTGTCAATCATCACAGAGCCTTCAGCTTGCTTGACGTTGCTGGTCTTGGCGAAGACTTCCGGAGTGGCGGAATCGACACCCGCGTTCTTGTCTTCGGCAGAGGTTTCGGTGGTCAGGTAGAGCTCACCGTAAGCGTTGTCGGCAATCTCGCCGTACTTCGACAGGTCGATGACGAAGGTCTGGTCAGAGGTGCCGGAGTTGCGGTGGATGACGGTCTGTGTCTTGCCATCGTCGGAGGTGGCGGTCATGTTGTTGTCTTCATCGTTGTTGGCGATGACCTTGTCGCCCGCGTGGATGAAGTGGGTGATGGCCTTGACGCCGTTGTACTTGGCGTTTGCAATAACCGTGCACGGTTCAAGTCCATCGGTGGTACCGCCGTTGTTGTTCACGCGGCGCTCGGAGTAGAGCTTGCCGTCCATGCCAGCCACGGTGCAGTCGAAGTCGATGAGCACGGTGCCCCAGTTGGTGTTCTCACCGGCCGGATTCACATTCGAGCCCATCTGCATGTTGTAGAGGTCCTCGACCACCTGCCAGAAGGTGAAGTCCTTGGACTGCAGGCGGGTGACGTTGGAGCTGATCTTGCTCATCATGCCCAGCGCGTTGTCGAAACCGTACGGGTTGTAGGAGCCAGACTGCCAGGAGCCGTCCACCTCGCTCATCGACAGCTTCTTGCCGTCTGCCTGAGCGATATCGCGCGACTGCATCTGGTTGCTGTCGGAGTAGGCGTGAACGTTGTACTGGCCGATAAGGTCCTTGATCGCCTGCGGGTACTGGTTGTACGACTTGACGAAGTCGGCGGAGTTCGTGGCATCGGTGGCTGCGATGATGGTGTCATCATTGTCCTTGAGCGCCTCAGCGAGTGCGGTAATCGTCTGCTGCTGCTGGGCGTTGCTGACATGCATACCCTCCTGCGGCTTCTTCAGCGCGTTGGAGTATGGGGTGACGGACTTATCTTTGTCGGAGTAGTACTTATCCCAGTAGTTGTTAATGAGCTTGGTGTTGTCATCGCTCTCATCGGTGTACTTCGAAGCCATGTCGCCCGGAGTGCCCCAGTAACTGGTCTCGGACTCGTTGAACGGCTCGACCGTGTCAACGTTTGCGCCAAGGCTTTCGAGGTGCTCGACGTTCTTGGTCATGTACTGAGCGAATTTCTCAGGGTTTGCAAGATTATTGCTACCAGAGTTGTATCCACCAGTGGCGTAACCGCTGTTGGTCAGGAACCACGGAGCGGAGTTGGCGAAGGCCTCTACATCGGTGATGTCGGGGTTATCGCCGGTGGCACCGCGCTCAATCCACCAGTCTTGGGCGGCGGACTTGGAGAAGTCATACTGGTTGTCGTCAGTCGGGTCGAATGCCGCAGCCAGCTTGTCTTTGTCGGCCTGCTTGGTGGTTACGCCATTGCCATACGTGCCGGAGCCGGTGGCGTCATCTTTCCACGTGCCAGGCACGGCAGCGCCTTGGCGCATGAATGGGTAGCCGTAGGCAACATCGGAGGCATTGCCGCCGCCCACGTTGTAGCGGGCCATGTTCAGGTCCAGTCCTTCATCACCGAAGATGGACTGGTAGAACTGTTCGCGCAGCTGTTTGCCGTATTCCACAGCCTTAGCCTTGGAAGCGTCATCGCCGAGATTGGTGGTGATGGCCGATTCCTCGCCGAGGCTGCCGGTGGCGTTGGCGAACCAAGCCAGCGAGGTGCCCCAGCCATCGAAACTGTTGGCATACCATGGGTTCGGGGTCACGGTAATGGCATCGTTATCAGCCGCATACGCAGTGCCGGCAACCGCAAACGCCCCTCCTCCCACTAGTGTTGCCGCCGCAACCATTGCAGCAAGCGATTTGCTCAGTACCTTCATTGGTCTCCTTAGTGTTCCTGCTGTCCGCCTTATACCGGAAAAATCGGCCTTTGCTTCACTGAGCCAGCCTCTTTGCCTGATACATGACCTACGTCGACTCCTTCTTTCGGCGCAGCCAAAATGTTTACGCAAACATTTTGATATGAGCGATTTTATCACAAAACCGTCACCCAGCAAACAACTTCAGAGACCACAAACGACGCACAAAGTCATGAGCCATTCGAATTGCGCTGGCCCAATCGCTACGAATCATATTTGCCGTAGCCCTTAAGTGAATCCCACTGCATCGAGATATCGCGCCCGCTATCCCTTCCGATAACGCCGACCACGCGTGTTGCCTTCAGCAATCAGCTTTCCTTGCGCAACTAAACCGTTTAGGAATTTGCGGACTGTTCTGTTATCGAGCTCTGTTATCTTGGCGAGTTCAGGTACAGTCACATAGTCAACCTCTGTCAAGCGTCGATTCATCGCCGACAGCATCGCTGCCCGCGAATCAATTTCACCCGATGCGGTTGCATCTGCTTTCTTACCATCCACACGTTCCCCGCCAATGAGCCTCGCACCCTCTTCGGCATCTTTCTCAACTACAGATCTCACGCTAGCAAAACCAGAACCATCCACGGTCTTCAGCGCAGGAACAATAGGAATCGTCGCCTCGAATATGTCACCATCGCGGAACTCAGGCTCTCGCTCAGTATATTGCCGGGACGCTCTTATCAGATTCCGCAGTCCGCTACCCAGCTGCTCGGCTATGCCGGTCTGCACAAACACATTAGCGATAATCGGATTCTTTGGCATTGGCGTGAACTCGCCCAGCTTCATTCGACCTTCAAAGAATGAGCGCGAAGCATTAACCGTCCGGATGGATTCATTATCAATGGTGACACGCGCCACCACCGGACTGGAATACTCCCGATGCATGAGGCTGTTTGCCACCAATTCACGGGCGATCATCGTACGCGGGCTCACTCGCTTATCGCCCTTTAACACAAAGCGGTCAGGCAGATTCCGCTCAGTAAATTCACGGAGTTGCTCGTACGAATCGAACAAGTTGGTCCGCACCATAAGTCGGTCATCGTATCGGTCAATATTGTCTCGCCGAACCACGGCATCAGTAATATACGCTGGGCAAACCGAGGAAATGACTTCATCCTTGCCCAAGAGCAGCACTGCAGCAAGATTAAAGCCCTCTTCGCCGGTCGTGTAATCACGATCGTATAGCTTGGCGCTGCGGAACAGTTCTTCGTCAGACATAGTTCCCCAAGGGTGCCCAGCTCGCTGAGCGACCGCCAGCTGCCGCATTCGCGCAATCAGCTCAGGACGCAAATCAAACGGAGTCACGTAACGGAAAATTCGCCGTTCGGAATAGTAGTTCTGCTTGCGAATATACATTTGACTAATCTGGATATCGCTTTCGATGTGTGTATCCACATCAGCAATGCGATCAAACACTGCGCCCTTGAACCGCACAACCGAAGAACTCGGAGCTACCCAAATACGAACAATAATCCGTTCGTCGTACTCGATATGTTCCGTTTCCACCATTGGAGCCGGTTCGAACATCTTACGATTAGACACTACGTTGACAACGTTGCGCTCTATCTCACTAACGCGCTTAGAATCGACGCCGAGCACTTGACCGTCATCGTCAACGCCAAGATAAATGCTGCCACCAGAACGATTGGCGAATGAGCATACAGTCTCAAAAGTATCCGTATGAGGCAATTCGCTGCAGCGCTTGAACTCGACCATAGATGATTCACCGGCCTGCAGCACTTGCATAAGTTCATCCTGCGTCATCGCATTCCGCCCTTCATAGCGATAATTCATACATTAGGACATGGCACTTATCGTATTTTAGCATCTAATTAGTACATTAGGACATTGTTTTATGTCCTAATGTACTAATTAGGCGGCTAATTGTACTAATAATTGCACACTGATGTACTAATCCGATGATCGAATGCACTAATTGTCCGCGCAAATGCACTAATCGGATGACCGAATGTATCAATGAGACCTATAGGCAGCCGATTGGCTGACGATCAGCCCAGTCATTGGCTATCGGCCGCTAGCCAGTCAGCCGCCAACAGCCAACAGCCACCCAACTAATAGCCGCCAGCCAATCAGCCCGTCCAATCACTCCTTGTGTTCCAGTGCGGCCTTTAAATCGCGGCTACGGTAGCGTTCGCGCAGCATCGAGAATCCACCGAAGCCCACAAGCCACACCAGGCCGGCAATCGCGGAATTGCGCGTATCGTCCGCAAGGAACAACGTCAGGTAGATGAACACGAAGAACACGATTGCCACCGTATTGAGCACCTTCCAAGCGGGCATGACGAACCCGTCCGGAATGAAATCAGCGGAGCGACGGTACTTGCGGTGTGCCATCAGCGTCAGGATGTAGATGAACAGGAACACCGCGGAGCTGGCGGACGAGAACAGCACGAACGCTCCGGACACGCCGGGGATGGCGTTGACGATCGGCGACAGCAGTATCAGCGCCGCGGACACCAGGATGGCGCGGGCCGGCACCTTGCGATCGGACACCTGACCGAGCTTGTTGAGCGTCGGGTTCGGCGACACCTCGGACAGCTGGTACAGGTGGCGGCCAGCCGAGTACAGCAGCGAGTTCAGCGCGGAAGATGCGGCGGTAATCACCACGAAGAACACCAGCGCAGACGCCCAATTCAGCCCGGCATACTGGAACATCATAATGAACGGGGATGCGAAGGAGCCGTCCTTGTTCGGCTTGAACGAGGTCCACGGCACAATGCACATGATGGCCACCAGTGCGCCCACATAGAAGATGAGCACGCGCACGATAATCTCGTTGATGGCCTTGGGCAGCACCTTGCGCGGATTCTTGGTCTCGGAGACGGTGACGCCCACGAATTCAATCATCTCGTAGGCGAAGAACACCATCTGGAAGCTCATGAGGAAGGCCATCCAACCGTTCGGCGCGAACGAGAAGTTGGCGAACAGGTTGTCGAATCCGGCGTGGCCGGCCGGGCTCACGTGGTCCACGCCGTGAATCTGCACGGCTGGGTAATGGTAGCCGATCACGATCATGACCACGGCGGTGGCGATCATCGCGCAAATCAGCGTGATCTTGATCATCGAGAACCAGAATTCCACCTCGCCGAACACCTTGACGGCAATCAGGTTGATGGAGACCAGCGACACCAGGAAACACAGCTCGATCAGCCATTTCCAATGGGTCAGGTCGATGCCGAACGTGTCGAAGAAGGTGATGAAGTACGTGGAGACGGCCGTGATCTCGGTCATGCCCAGCAGCACGAGCGCGGCCCAATACGTCCAGCCGGCGAAATGCCCCCACCCGTTGCCAAGGTAACGGGTGATGAAATTGATGAAGGTGTGCTGGCTGGGGTCACGGTACATCATTTCGCCGATGGCGCGCATCAGGAAGAACATGATGACACCGACCAGAATGTACACGAAGATGATCGAGGGGCCGGTTAGCGAGATTGACTTGCCCGAGCCCAAGAACAGGCCGGTGCCGATGGTGCCGCCAATGGCGATGAACTGTACGTGGCGATTGCTCAGGCCACGCTCCATCTCGTTGGTCTGGTCCAGGCTTTCGACAGACTTGAGTTTGCCCGTAGCCTGCTGTGTACCACCATTCACATTCGTATCGGCCATACTGATTTCATTTCTCTTCTCTGCCGCCCGATTGTTACGCACCAGACGCGATACTCGTTCAAAACAAGTTCAAACTGTATCACCGAAATATGTCACGAAAACCGCTCAGCTCAAGAATACATGCGATGATACTGTAAATATTCCACCAAAAAGTTCAATTCATCAACACCAAATTGAACTTCTACCTCTATTCCACGGACTTGAGCGAGCTGACCGGGTCTACGCGATCGAGCACTGGGTTGGTGAACAGCTGCACCAGCAGCGCGAACGCCAGCGTCGCCACCACGGCAATCGCATAGCTGTACCAGTGCACTTCCACTTCGAAATACAGCGATGGCATATTCAACGCAGCAGTCAGTAATCCGCCTATCCACCTGCCAAGCGGCAGACCAACCACCACACCCATACCGGTCAATATCATCATCTCGCGGTTCACGTAGTTGTGCACCTCGCGGTCATAGAAGCCCAGCACCTTCAGTGTGGCCATCTCGCGGATGCGTTCGGACACGTTCGTATTGGCCAACGTAAACAGCACCACCAGCGCCAGGCCGCCGGCGAGCCCCACAATCAGCGCCACCACGGCACCCATCAAATCGAACTTAAACGTGGCGGCCAGATGCGCACAGCTCACGGCCTTGAGCACCGACGATTCCTCGCCCAACCGATCCGCATATTCGGCCTGTTCGGTCTCGGAACCTTTCAGCTTGGCGAGCATCGCGTTCCACGTCAAGGTCGAGGCAGTGCCATCTCCCGAAGCCGAAGACGTCACACCGTCGGCCGCAAACTTCTGGTCGTACAGTCGCTCACTGATGTACACATCAGAGCCGATGAGGTTGCGCGTCACCGCCGCAACCTTCACCTTGGCCCGCCCGCTGCCGCCATTGCCCAGCGTGACGGTGTCGCCCGCATGAATATCCAACGAATTGGCTGCGGACTTCGCCACAATCACACCACTATCGTCCAGCGCTACAGTGCCGCCACCCGCTTTGCCGAAGATATTGGGCAGCTCGAACCACCCATCGTCACCGGCCTCTTCCAGCGTGACCATGTCGTTCAGTTTGTTCAACGAATTGTTGGGCACCGTCATCAGCTGCACGGTTTCGCTTTCCTGCGCCGCATTGCTCATCTCGCCGCTATCCACGCGCAGATTCAGCGTTTCGGTGGCCCGGCCATCTTGTGCCACCTGCTTGCGCATCGCGGCGGCGTCATCGTCATTGGCCACCACCATCAAGTCATACTGGTAGATCTGCTCATATTGCTTGACGCCAGTCGTGTCGACGGTGTCATTAATCGCAAATCCGCAGATAATCAGCGCTGTGCAACCAGCCACGCCGCCCACGGTCATAATCAAACGCGACTTGAATCGGAAGATATTGCGCGCAGTGACTTTGCCGAGGAAGTTCAGCCGGCTCCATACCGGGCGAATCCGCTCCAACAATATGCGAGCGCCCGCCTTCGGCGCCTTCGGGCGCATCAGCGCGGCGGGCGTGTGCCGTATCTCCTCGCGGCAGGCGAGCGCGGTGACCACGCCCACACCGACCACGAACAGCACGATGCCGGCCGAGCCGTACAGCCAGTCGTATTCAAGTCGCACACCGGGCAATATATACAGTCCCTCAATCACCACCATCAGGAATGCCGGGATGCCGAGGAATCCGACCAGCAGACCGATGCCGCCGCCGACCAAGCAGGCGAGCAACGCGAACAGCAGATACCGGCTGGACACGGCGAGTCCGCCATAGCCGAGTCCAAGGTAGGTGCCGATAAGTCCGCGATCTTCCTCGACCATGCGGGTCATGGTGGTCAGGCTCATGAGCACGGCGACCAGCAGGAACACAATCGGGAATGCGCGGCCGATGGATTCGATGGAACTGACATCTGATTTGAGCGAGCTGAATCCGTCGATCGAAGCGCGCGTCTGCACATACCAACGTGCGTTGGCCACATCGTCGATGCGCCGTTGCTGCTTGGCGAATTCGCTTTCCGCTTCGCTTCGCATCGCATCGAGTGCAGACTGCGCATCATCCAGTTTCGCCTTGCCGTCCGCGAGCTGTTGTTCGCCTTCTTTCAGCTGCCGCTCGCCTTCTTCAAGCTGCCGCTTGCCGCTGGCCAGTTGGGCGGCCTGCGCTTCAAGTTGCGCCGACTGGGTTTCGAGGGTTGCGGCATTCGCTTCGAGTTCCGCGGATTTGGTATTGAGCTGTGCCTCTCCTGCAGCCGCTTCCTGTTCCTTGGCGGTCAGTTGCGCGTTCTGCTGGTCCAAGGTGGATTGTGCGGGGGCAATGGTTTCGTTTAATGTGCGCTGCAAATCGGCTTTCTGCTGGGCCAGACTGTCTCGCTGCGTTTGCAGTTCCGTTTGCTTGGCGGTCAGCTGTTGCCGCAGATCGCTGATTGACGGCACTTCAGGCACGGTAATGCCAAGGCGCGCGAGCAGTTGCTTGATGGCCTGCCATGTGGGTGAGTTGAGGTCGATATTCGGGTCAAGTTGCGCCAGTAGATTGTTGGCCTGTTGAATCATGGGCAGCATCTGATCAATTTGCGCCATGCCTTGGTCGATTTGGGTAATGCCCTGTTCGATTTTCGTGCGATTGGCGGTCAGTTCCGTTTGCGCCGCATCGAGCTGTTTGCGAGCCGAGGTGAGCTGCGTTTTGCCTGATTCGAGCTGGGTGCGCGCTTCGGCTATCTGCTGGCGACCTTGCGCGATCTGTTGACGGGCCGTTGCAATCTGCGCACGTCCATCGGCGAGCTGCCGTTCGCCATCGGTAATGGTTGTCCTGTTGTTCTCCAATTCGGTACGGCTATCTTGCAATGTCGTTTCGTTGGCTTCCAGCTCGGCCCAGTTGTCGTCGATCTGCTTCTGGGCTTCGTCCAGCTGCTCGTTGGCCTCGTCTTGGGCATCGTCCAGTTTGCGCTGCGCGCTGGAGACGATCTGTTGACGACGGGCTTTCTGGCGTGTGGTCTGTATCTGATGTTCGATACGGTCGGCCACGGTTTTGACGGCTTCATCGTAGGCATCGGAAAACGTGTCAAAATCGGACGCACCAGTGACGGCAACCGATATCGCAGTGTATATATTGCCGGTCACGCCGTCGCTGGGTGCAAAGAACGTATAGTCCTCGGATGAGGTGGACCGGAAGGAGGTCATGCCCGAATAGCCGTCTGGATTGTTGAGGTCGCGCGGGTCAAGTACGACGCCGGTGATGGTGAGTTTCGTGGGGAACTGCGGGGATTGCTCGGCGTCGGCGTCCGTATTGGCGTCGGACTTCGCATCGGATGCCGAGGCATTGGCGGCGACACCTACCGTATCGGCATTATTGGAATCGTCATTGGAATCATTATTGGAATCGTCAGTCTCCGTGGCCGCTACCGATATGACGGATGAAGAGGTGTCTTGTGGCGTCACAGTAATGGTGCCGCCAATCTTGAGTCCGCTATCGTTCAGGAACTGCTGAGTCACCGCCACTTCGCCGGCCTTGTTCGGCAGTTTGCCTTGTTGCAGGTACGGCTGATCAAGCCCTTCGGTACCGATTTCCTGCATGGTCACGGTTTTCTTGGTGCCGTCCACCAACGTGGTCACCGTCTGAGAACGTTCGGGCTGCACGGTTTGCACACCGTCGATTCGGCGCAGTGCCGCCGCATCATCATCGGTCAGGCCGTATGTGGATAGCACCTGCAGGTCATGCAGTCCCTGCTGATCGTAAAAACGACCAGCCGCCAGAAAAGCATCGCGGCATCCGGCGTAGATACCGGTCAGCACAGCCACGCCAAGCAGCGTAATGACGGCGATCGAGACGAACCGCTTCCAGCTGCGCAGCCAGCACCGCAACGTGTCTTTGGCAAATACCGCAGAAACGCCCGCTCCTCGACCGCCGTTATCGTCGAGGTTCGGCCGTTTCACAGACTGTTTCACGGATTGCCTCGCTTGTTTCACGGGACGTTTCACAGAGTGTCTTGCAGCGAGCATCGCCAATCACCTACCATTCGATATCGGCGATGGGCTGCGGCGTTGCGTTGACCTCCTCGCTGGTCACCTTGCCGGAGCGGAAGCGAATCACTTTATGAGCCATCGGCGCAAGCGCGGAATTATGCGTGATGATCATTACGGTCATGCCTTGTGTTTGGCAAATATCCTGCAGCAACTGCAGCACTTCCTTGCCGGTCTCGTAATCGAGCGCACCGGTCGGTTCGTCGCACAACAGCAGCTTCGGCTTTTTGGCAATCGCGCGGGCGATGGATACACGCTGTTGTTCGCCGCCGGACAGTTGTGCCGGGAAATTCCCCATGCGCTCCCCCAGTCCGACCTTGTACAGGGTTTCCGCCGGGTCGAAATGATCGGGGCAAATCTGTGAGGCAAGTTCCACGTTCTCCAGCGCGGTCAGGTTCGGCACAAGATTGTAGAACTGGAAGACAAAGCCGATGTCGTTGCGCCGGTAGGTCACCAGTCCCTTTTTCCGCAGGCCCGTAATATCGCGCCCGCCGACCACTACGCGGCCGGTTGTGGCGGTATCCATGCCGCCCAGAATGTTCAATGCCGTGGTTTTGCCGGCACCGGACTGTCCCAGAATCACGCTTAATTCGCCTTGTTCGGCGGTAAAGCTGGCCTCGTCGAGCGCGCGAATCACACTGCTACCAGAAGGATATTCCTTGACCACATGGTCGAATTCGATATACGCCATCGCACACCTCCAACGCGCTCGTGGCAGCCACCTAGCCCCATAGGCCCCGCCAAAACTTCCTGCTATACTCAAGTAAAACAACACTGTGTCGGTTCTGCAACCAACAGTTGGATTGTGGGTTGTCGGAATTTGGGGAGAAGGCCATGGCCAAAGAATTGACGGAAAGCCGCCGCACCCGCTACACGAGACGTGCCATGCAGGACGCGCTTATCGAGTTGCTGCGCAATCAGCCGCTCGGCTCCATCACCGTTAAAGCGTTGTGCGAGCGGGCCGATGTGAATCGTTCCACGTTTTACGCGCATTATGCGAGCATCGAGGAACTGCTGCACGACATTGAAGACGAAACCATGGCCTGGGTCACCACCGCACTCGAACAGCTACTCGCCCAGCCAGATTCTGCCGGCATCGAGCATGTTATTGAGCGCATCTGCCAGTACATTGCCGACAATCGCAAGCATCTGCAGGTATTGATGAGCCCGAAAGCGGATATCGGCTTCCAGCAGCAGCTGCTGGGATTGATTTACAGCCAGCGCGGCGTAGGCGAACAGTTGCAATCTTCGGCGGGTTACCCAGCCGAGGCGCAGATGCGTATGCGATTCGCCGTGTCCGGCAGCATTGGGCTTTTGCAATATTGGCTCGCCACCGATCTCGCGGCCTCTCCCGAATCGGTGTCCCACACCATCTTCACCATGTGTATGCCTGCCACGCAGTGAACACGGTGAATTCAGTGAACTCAGTGAAGCGTGCGGTTTCATAAGCATCGCTCGCTATAGCTTCGCCTGCTCACCGGCCGCGCCCACGCCCGCGCTTGCGATAGCGCACAAATAGACGATTGACCATTTCTGAGACGATACGGCGGCATAGAATAACGAACGTTGCGCATCGCGGCAAGCCCCGCGTGCGCCAAAACCCAAGAAATGTGAGAGAAGGGCACAATGAGTACTGCTGATGCGCCTAAGAAGCCGCGCGAAACCGACGACGTGCCGGTGCCGGCCACGCTGCGCAAGTCACTGAAGAACCGTCATATCCAGCTGATTGCACTGGGCGGCGCCATCGGAACCGGCCTGTTCTATGGTTCCAGCGAATCCATCGCGCTGGCCGGCCCCTCGATTCTGCTCGCCTACTTGGTTGGCGGCTTCGCAATCTTCATGATCGTGCGCGCGCTGAGCGAAATGTCCGTTGAGGATCCGAAGGCGGGCGCGTTCAGCTACTACGCCACTCGCTACTGGTCCAAGCGCGCCGGCTTCATCTCCGGTTGGAACTACTGGTTCAATTACATCCTCGTCTCGATGGTTGAGCTGTCCGTGGTGGGCAAATTCGTAAACTACTGGTTCCCGGCGATTCCGACATGGGTGTCGGCGGCCGTGTTCTTGGTGATTATCTGCGCCGCCAACCTGCTGGGCGTCTCCAAGTTCGGTGAGTTCGAGTTCTGGTTCGCCATTATCAAGATTGTGGCCGTGATCGCCATGATCGTCGGCGGCCTGGCCGTCATCATCTTCGCTCTGCCCACCGCATCCGGCATCAAAGCGAGCTTTGCCAACTGGTTCACCTTGGAAGGGGGCTTCTTCCCGAACGGTCTCATGGAGCAGACTAAGGACGGCACCTGGACCGGCCTGTTGATGGCGCTTGTCGTGGTGATGTTCAGCTTCGGCGGCACCGAGCTCATCGGCATCACCGCCGGCGAAACCGAGGACCCTCGTCGTACGATTCCCCGCGCCACCAATGACATTATCTGGCGAATTCTCGTGTTCTACATTGGCGCGCTCGGCGTAATCATGGCCGTAATACCGTGGAACACCATCGGCGGAGACGATGTTCCCAGCCCGTTCGTGCAAATCTTCGATTCCGTGGGCATCCACGCGGCCGCCGGCATCCTCAACTTCGTGTGCCTGACCGCTGTGATGAGCGTCTACAACTCCGGCCTGTACGCCAACTCCCGCATGCTGTATTCGCTGGCCAAACAAGGCAATGCACCCGCGTATCTGGGCAAGCTCAACGCTAAGGGCGTGCCGGTGGCCGGCGTGCTGACGTCCGCCGTGATCACCGCCATCGCCGTGGTCGTGGTGTTCGTGTGGCCTGAGTTCGCGTTCAACTATCTGATGTCGATTGCCACCATCGCCGGCATCATCAACTGGACGATGATCATGTTCACCGAAATGAAGTTCCGTAAGGTGGTCGCCGCGGGCGGCGCTCCCGAGGATTCCGAACTGGCCGGCAAGTCCGGCAAGGAAGCGCTCGACGCGATTCACTTCAAACTGCCGTTTGCCAAGGTGACCCCGTGGGTGGTGCTGGCGTTCCTGGCGCTGGTCGTGGTGCTGATGTGCTTCTCCACCAGCTACCGCATCGCCGTCATCGCCGGCGTGATCTGGCTGGCCATCCTCTTCGCCGCCTACCAGCTCACTCAGGCGAAGAAGTAAGGCTCCATTTGCGAATAGCTCTCACTGATGAGCACTCAGTGAGAGCTATTCGCAAATGGGATTTATTCATGAAACAGCTCATCGATGCCGACGAGCTGAACGTCGGATTGAGACGCCGCAGCATCGTCGACCAGTGATTGATCGAAACCGCCGAGCGAAAACAGCAGGTATGTTCGCTGGCCGATACCGGTTCGCGCAGCACGGTCTCGCAGTAGATTCAGCACGGAACGGTCCACCGGCGCATTGCGGAATTTGCACTCGCCCACAATGGCAGCATCAGACGCATTGTCAACGGCCATCACGTCTATCTCATCCTGACGATCCCACCAACGGCCAACCGCACGCGCACGGAAGGGCAACCGTCCAGCAGCACTCTCACGCCACATCCATTCACGGCACAGACCCTCGAACGGTTTGCCGGCAAAATCATGTAATACCGGCTTGATATGACGCTCGTATACGCCTTCCACATCGCCCCGCTCCAATTCCGAACGATACGGAAAGACAAACGAATACCAGAATCGGAAGAAATTGTCGCTCAGCTGATACAGCCCACGCGAACCTTTCGCCCGCTCCTTAGGCTTCGCCGTGACTGGGAACTCACGTTCCACAATCCCCAGTTCCATAAGATTGGCAAGATACGACGATACTGTTGCGTTTGCCATCATCGTGTGTGTCGCGATCTCATTCAGCGAAGTTGCGCCGAGCGCGATCGCCCGTATCACGCTGTTATATTTCGCAGTTTCCCGCAGTTCTTCGTGCAACAAAAATTCAACCTCGCTGTATAGCGGAGCAATGCGTCTCAGAATATGCCGCTTGACATTTGCGTCTATGGTCTCATCTGGGTCAAATTCCTCTAGGTAACGCGGGATACCGCCCAGTATTGCGTAGGCCAGCGCCTTATCCTCGCTACTATAGTTGGGGAAGAATTGCGCTGCATCCCAATATGGCATCGGCAGCATCTTCAGGATGCCGGTCGCACGACCATATAGCGGCGATTTTTCTCCCAACAGCTCCTTTTCGATGAAGCTCATGGCACTGCCGCAAATCACAATCATCAGATTTGCATGACGCAACGTGTGGTCCCAAAGATTCTGTAGCACTGACGGCAATGACGGATCAGATTTGACCAGATAAGGAAACTCATCGAATATCACAAGCCTGCGGCCGCCATCGCTCAGCTCTGGCAGCCGGGTTAACTCGGTTAACGCCCTTTCCCAAGAAGGATATTGACTCAGATAATCCTTGCCCGGGGCACCCGCCTCGAACATGAGACGGGAGAACGATGCCAGCTGTTCATCTTTAGTGGCATTCTGCGCCGCGAAGAATAAGGTTTCCTTGTCTTTTGCGAGTTGAATAAGCGTCTCTGTTTTTCCCACGCGCCTGCGGCCGTAGACGAACACAAGCTGTGCCCTACGCTCAGTGAAACATTCCTGCAGTTGCTTGAGGTCATCGTCTCGTCCGATGAATGCCATGCTGCCCGCCTCCTTTATGCCATACGCCGGCGTATTTCTATCGCATCACGATTTATTGTATCACGATTAGTATAATCGTAATTATACAAGCTGTGACGAGGTGCGGGTACGGGCCAATTTGCAAAAACCTCTCACTGAGGGAGAGGTGGTGACGGCTTTGAGGTCGAGCTTGCCGCAGGTCAGGTAGACCATGGTGGCGAAGTAGTCCATGTCACGGAAGTGTATTTCGTCAAGTCGGTGTTTCGTGTTTAGTCATGTATTTTTTTCGGGTTTAG
>OATL01000297.1_pt1 | contig 31675 bp, 17 predicted proteins | sample 1476011 | NCBI WGS metagenome assembly OATL01 (sample SAMEA2579975, study PRJEB22360) | human gut metagenome | biome: human gut; feature: human-associated habitat; material: faeces | place: Denmark | collected 2008/2010
TCCGTACATGTTCGGATGAATATGGGAAGTGTTCGGATGAGGTTGCTAATCAAGGATCGGCAACGATACGTATCGTGACGGAGGATACACCTACAATTACACACAGGTTATGAAAGACTTGACCGATTGCTCTGGCGGCAACGTGAAAGTTCTTGAGGATACAGTTGCTGGAATCAAGCCAAGCGGTGCCACGCGTGCCGACTATGGTCTGGAATTGGCCGGGGATATCACTTCTGACCGCGCAGATGCCAAGAAGATCGTTGTGTTCTTTACCGACGGCAAGCCAACGAGTGGCAACACGTTCGACTCTGACGTCGCTAACGATGCTGTGACGGCTGCCAAGAAGATGAAGGACAGCAAGGCAACCATCTATGCCATTGGCATCTTTAGTGGGGCGAATCCTGCTGACGATCCCTCGAAAAAGGGGACGAGCGACGTAAACAAGTTCATGCATGCCGTTTCGAGTAACTACCCCAATGCCACGGCATGGGATACTCATGGCACACGTGCGGAAAACTCCGACTACTATAAGTCGGCGACCAATGCCGAAGAGCTCAAGAAGGTCTTCGACGACATCTCTCAGGCCATCACATCGGAGCCGCCTTATCCGACCGAAATCCATAAGGGATATGACGAGACCAAGTCCGGCTACATCACGTTTACCGATGAGCTGGGCGACTTTATGCAGGTTGACGGATTTACCGAAGTCGTCATCAACGGCACGTCGTTTACCAAGGCGAGCAAGACGGTCAACAAAGAGACCAATACCGACACCTACGAGTTCACCGGCAAGGCAAAAGACCTGTTCATCACCGTGCAACGTGCCGGCGATGACAATCACCAGAAGGGCGATATCGTAACGGTTAACATTCCTGCGTCGTTGATTCCGCTGAGCCACTTTAAGACCGTAGACGGCAAGCTTTCGGTCGACAACGTTAAGCCCATCCAGGTGAAGTATGCCTCGAGCGTGAAGAGTGTTGCGCTCGACAACCTATTTACGCCTGAGAAGGTCACGGGGCTCAAGAACTACATCGAGCATAATACGACTGTCGTTGACGGCACCAAGACCGTGAGCTTCTACGCGAACAAGTGGAGCGGTGGTGCGTTGGGTGATACGGTTGCTACCTTTGAGCCGGCTGACACCAACCGCTACTACTACTTCCAGAAGCAGACTCCCATTTACGCGGATAAGGACTGCACACAGCCTGCAAAGAATTCGCTGACAGATACTGGCACCTATTACTACAAGGATGAGTTTGAGGAGCAGGGCGAGAACGGCGAGGCCAAGCCCGCCACCGCTGTCATCGAGTTTATCGGTGGCGACGCAGCGAAGTTTGACGGCGCTATTGTTGCTGACGAGGGTGGCAACCTTTCGTTTAGCGTGGGAACCGCGCGCCTGGCCTTTATCGACGAGCTCCACACCACCAAGGACAGCGTGGGCGGCAACAACACCGGTACCGCGACCGACGTTCTCAACCCCAAGTGGAACAACGTGTCCGCCAAGGCGACCGCGACGCATGTCAATTCCTACTTGGGCAACAACGGCAAGATCAGCTATAAGTACGACATGACGCCGGCAAAGGTTGACACCAAGGCTAGCTTTGGCCTGACCAAGGTGCTCGAGGGTCGCGAGTGGACGAAAGAGGACAAGTTTGAGTTTGGTCTGACGTCCGAGAACGGTGCCCCGATGCCTGCGGCTACGACTGCAATCGTGCACAAGGCTGACCTGGACCAGGGTAAGGCTGCCATCGACTTCGGCACGATCGAATACACCGAACCTGGCACGTACGTCTACAAGGTCAGCGAGAAGAACGCCGGCCAAACTATCGATGGCATCACTTACAGTGGGAATGTCGCGGAGATTACCGTGACGGTAACGCCCAACAAGAAGGGCGAGCTCAGCGCTGACGTACAGGTGACTTCGGGCGAGACTGAGTTCAAGAACACCTACGCTGCAAATTCCGTCGATTCAAGCGTCACCGACAAGATCAAGGTGACCAAGGTCCTGACCGGACGCGACCTCAAGGCCGGCGAGTTCAGCTTTGAGCTGCGCGAGGGTCTCGGCGAAGACGCGAAGGTTATCGAGACCGTCAAGAATGACGCCAACGGTAACGTTACGTTCAAGGCCATCAAGTACACCGAGATCGGCCAGCACACCTACAAGCTGTATGAGGTTAAGGGCAACGCCGGCGGTATTGACTACGATGACGCGGTCTACACCATCGTGACGACCATCGCCGATAACGGCAAGGGCCAGCTGGTTGCCACGCACGAGCTGAAGGACGCCAAGGACGTCAAGAGCATCGAGTTCAAGAACGCCTACACCACGAATGCTACCGAGGCATCGCTTGCGGGTATCAAGAATCTGCAGGTTGATGACGCTCTGACCCCGGCTGATATCACCGGCAAGTTCACCTTTACCGTGACCGGTGAAGAGGGCGCGCCTATGCCTGCGAGCACGAGCGTGCACAACGACGTCGACGGCAAGGTCGACTTTGGCAAGATTACCTTTACGCTCGACGATCTTAACAGGGCTGTGGGCGAGAAGCCCGAGAAGCGCGAGCACACCTTTACCTACACCGTGGCCGAGTCCGGTGAGGTCGCTGGCGTGACCAACGACGCCAAGCTGTCGCGCGAGGTTTCCTTCACCGTGACCGATGACGGCAAGGGGAATCTGCGCGTATCCCGCAAGCCGGACGGTGATGCGGCCTTCACGTTCACCAATACCTATAACGTGACGCCTGTCGAGACGAGCGTCACCGAACAGATCACCGCGACCAAGGTCCTGACCGGCCGCGACCTCAAGGAGGGCGAGTTCTCCTTCGAGCTCGTCGAGGGCGACAAGGTTGTCGCCACCGGCACTAACGACGCCGAGGGCAACATCACGATGAGCGCCGTGAAGTACACCGAGGCCGGCGAGCACACCTACACGCTGCGCGAGGTCAACGGCGGAACCACCAGCAAGGGCATCACGTACAGCGACACCAAGTACACCATCGAGACCACCATTACCGACAACGGTGACGGTACCCTCAGCGCTACGCACGAGCTGAAGAGCGCCACGCCTGCGACCTTCAAGAACACCTACAGCGTGACCCCGCTCGATGCAGAGCTCGACTTTGACCTGAGCAAGGTCATCAGCGGCCGCGAGTGGACGGATGGGGACGAGTCCAGCTTTACCATTACCGCCCCCGATGGCGCCCCGCTCCCCGATCCTGCGACCGTAACCGTGAGCAAGCGCGATGCGAAGGACGGCATTGCCGCCATCAAGTTCGGCAAGATTCGCTACACGGCCACCGGAACCTACAAGTACGAGATTCGCGAGAACGCGGGCAGCACGGTCGGCATGACGTATGACGCGCATGTCGCAACCGTCGAAGTGACCGTGACCGAGAACGGCGATGGCAGCCTGACCGCCAACGTCACCAAGAAGGAAAACGGACGCTTTACCAACACGTACCGCACTGAGCTTAACTACACCGCTGCCGGCGGTCTGTGGCTCAGCAAGTATCTGGACGGCCGCCCCATGACCGAGGGTCAGTTCACCTTTACCGTGACACCTGCTGACGACGCTTCGGCTCGCGCGCTCGGTCTGCTGCCCGGGGCTAATAGCTTCAAGTCCCCCGCAGCGGCAGAGGCAACGGTCGGACTGATCGACATTCTGGCTGGTCATGAGGTTATATTTACGCAGGCTGACGCCGGCAAGACCTTTACGTACACCGTGGCCGAGAAGAACGACGGCCAGCCCGGTTACACCTACGACGACGCCGTACGCACGGTGACGATCGCCATCGCCGACGACACCGCCGGCACGCTCACTGCTACGACGACCGTTTCCGGCGGTCCCGAGGGCACGCATGAGACGGTCCACAAGAGTGGCGAGAACAAGGTCGAGAAGGCCCTGGTGCCGTTCCACAACAGTTACAGCGCTACGACCAACACGCCTGGCGGCACCGCCGCTCAGGTCGTTGCCACCAAGACTCTGACCGGCCGCCCGATGGCCGACGGTGAGTTCTGGTTCGGCATCGCCTATCAGGGTGAGCTTGTGGCATACGAAAACCTCAAGCCCAATATTGGCGGGCACGTGAGCTTTGATACGCTGCACTACGACACTAAGATGCTTGCTAATCTTGAGGCTGCTGGGCTTGCTTATCGTACTGATAAGGACGGTAAGCTTGCCTGGACCATTAACTACACGGCCTACGAAGATTTATTCGGGCTGCCGAATGGCGTTTCCGCTACAACGTGGAGCTTTGGCTTTAAGGTTATCGTCGTCGACAACGGTGACGGTACCCTGACGGCAACGGTCGACTACGGCGGCGTCGAGCCCTTGTTCGAGAACGTCTACGGCGCCGAAGCCGTCGATGCCGCGCTCACCGGCACTAAGAAGCTCCAAGCTGCCGAGGGCCTGACCCCGGCTGACATCACGGGCAAGTTCACCTTTACCGTGACCGCCGACGAGTCTGGTGCCCCGATGCCCGAGCGCACGACCGCAACCAACGACGCGGCTGGCAACGTGGACTTTGGCAAGATCCACTTTACGCTCGAGGACCTCAACCGCGCTCTGGGCGTGACGGCCGATGCGACCGATAAGGCCGAGGCAGACGAAGCTGGCGAGGCCGAGGCCGACGAAGCAGAGGCTGAAGAGGCCGACGCCGATGCCAACGCCGACGAGCCCAGCGACGAGCCCGAGCCCGCAGCCCCCACCGCTCCGCGCTCGCACACCTTTACTTACACGGTGACCGAGTCCGGCAGTGCCCCTGGCGTGACCAATGACACCAACGCCACGCGCAAGGTTTCCTACACCGTGTCTGACAACGGTGCCGGGCATCTGAGCGTCAAGCGCGAAGGCGACGACGGTGCTGCCTTCACGTTTACCAACACCTACAGCGTGACGCCCACCGATTCTGTCGTGACCGATCAGGTCAAGACGGTTAAGCGTCTGACCGGCCGCGACCTTGCAGCTGGCGAGTTCACGTTCGAGCTGCTCGAGGACGGCGTGACTGTCGCTAGTGGTACCAACGACGCCAACGGCAACGTTACACTGAGCCCGATCCGCTACGAGGCACCCGGCACGCACACGTACACGCTGCGCGAGGCTTGCCCCAACGCGCTTGGTCTGTACAAGGGCGTCACCTATGACGGCACGACCTATACCGTCGTGACAACCGTCTCCGACAATGGTGACGGCACGCTGGCCGCGACGCACAAGCTCGAGGGAACTACCGAGTCGGCTGGCTTTACCAACAAGTATCACGCCATGCCCACGCAGGTTTCCATCGGTGCCATCAAGGTGCTCGAGGGACGTGAGCTCAAGAAGGACGAGTTTAGCTTTAAGCTCGTTGGCGAGGACATCGAGTCTACGGTTACCAACGATGCCGACGGCAAGATCAACTTCGACAAGTTTGAGTACGACGAGCCTGGTACGTACGTCTACACCGTCAGCGAGGTCAAGGGCGACGAGGCCGGTATGACCTACGACAAGTCCGTCTTTACCGCGACCGTCAACGTGGTCGACGACGGCGAGGGCAACCTCAAGGCGAACGTCGCCTTTACCAAGGGCGACAAGAGCGTCGAGGGTATCGTGTTCAACAACACGTACAAGAAGCCCGAGACGCCCGTGCCGACGCCCGATCCCGGCACGCCCAAGACCGTGACGAACATCGTCAAGACGGTCAAGGGCTTCCTGCCCACCACGGGTGACCAGCAGGCTGCCGCGCTGCTCATGGCATTTGTTATTGCCATGGCCGGCGTCGGAGCCCTGGTCTGGGGTATCCGTAAGCGCTAGGTACGCTGGTAGCGCCCGGGGTCAAAAGGCCCCGGGCGGCCGGCGGGGAGCCAGAAATGCAGCCCCCACCCCACCCCCAGCCGCCACGGAGGCATCTCCCTCCTCCGTGGCGGCGCTTTTGTGCGTAGGCGAGAAGGGTTCGCCACGAAACCGGCCCATCTACTACGTTTAGTCCCTTACCCTCAACCATGTCAAAAAACGCGAAAACAAAACCGCAGGTAGAACGCCTGCTGTTTTGTTCAAAACGAAGGTATGGTCAGGGGTGTCGAGTCAAACGTAGTAGATGGACCGATTTCGTGGTTGGCGCCGCCAAATGATCCCCCGGGGACGGAGGAAAACGGATCATTTTTGGCTTGAAGCGGCTTGCGGAGATACTTGACGTGGTCGCTCGGACAAAACTATGCCGGTTTACGGGGCTGAGTCACAAGTCCCCAACCATGCCGATATTCGTGAAAATAAAACCGCAGGTAGACGAGCCGTCATTTTGCAGAAAACGCGGGTATGGATGAGGGCCCCGACTTTAGCCCCGTAATCCGGCATAGTTTTGAAATGGTATTAAATCGCTAACAGCCATTTTGCTATGCCGGGGCGGTCGGCCGTTGGGTAATTACCCTCGCAGGTACGCAATGGCGATCTGCGTGCGGTTGCGCAGGCCCATCTTTGCCAGGATCGAGCTGATGTGGTTGCGTACGGTGCCTTCGCCCATATAGGCGGTGGCGGCAATCTCCTTGTTGTCGAGGCCGCAGGCGATGAGCTCGGCGACTTCGAACTCGCGGTCGGTCAGACCGGCAAAGGCCGCGGGCCGGCGGGTCGCACCGGCTTCAGCGTCCGCCCCATCAAAGTCGACATCCTCGATTGCCTTACCCTCGAGCACGCGTTTACCGTCCATGACCTGCGCCAGCGCCGGTGGAATGGCGGCGACATCGGTCTTGATCAGATAGCCGCGGGCGCCCAGCTTGAGCGCCGACACAATGTACTCGTCATCCGAGAATGTCGTCAGAAACACCACGCGCGCCGCAGGGTCGCGCTCAAGGATCTCGCGCGCCGCCGAAAGGCCGTCGCGCCCCGGCATCTGAATGTCGAGCAGCGCGATATCGGGCGCGTGCTCGGCGTAAAGTGCCACCGCGCCGTTGCCGTCGGCTCCGGTGCCCACCACTTCGATCTGCGGCTGGGCGCCCAGGATAATCTTGAGCGAATCGACTACCAAGCGGTCGTCGTCGACAACTATGAGCCTCATCGGGCGTCATCTCCTTGCTGTTTGGGGACGGTGGCAAACACGCGCCAGCCGGGGGCGCCGGCGCGCAGGCCGGCGGTGAAGGTTCCGCCAAGCGCCTCGACGCGCTCGCGCATGGAGACGAGCCCCATGCCTTCTGCGACGTTGCTGCTGCTCGCCGGGGTCGCGTCTGCGCCATCATCGGTAACGATGAGCTGGTAAAACGACGGATGCTCCATGCACCGCACGGTAATGGTTTTGGCATGGGCGTGGCGCATGGCGTTGGAAAGCGCCTCGCGCAGCACCGCCGCAAAGCAGTTGGCGACGTTGGCGGGCGCATGCTCGGCCAAAACCTCAAGCTCAATCTGCGGACCGCTGTCCGAGCGCGCGCCTTCAACGATGCGTTCGAGCTGCACGGAGAGGTTGGTCGCATTGTCGTTGAGCGCGTGGACGCTGGCGCGCACGAGCTGGAGCGCCTCGTCAACGGTGTATTTGACGTCGGCGAAATCGGCGGCAACGCCGGGCTCGTTGGCATGGACCACGCGCAGGGCTTCGGTTTGAAGCGAAGCGCGCGTGAGCTGGTGGCCCACGTTATCGTGGATTTCGCGCGCGATGCGGGCGCGTTCGGCGAGCGTCGCGAGCTCGACTTCGTAGTCCTGGCGGTCGGCGAGGTCGCGGTTGCGTGCCTCGAGTGCCAGGGCGCGTTCTTGCAGCTTGTCGCGGGTGCGACGCATGCGTTCCTGTTCGCGCTCCAGCTGCGCGGTGCGCAGCGACAGCAACGTGGCGGCGACCGAAAGGATGGCGGTCAGCAGGAGCGTTCGGGCGGTGAGCGCGTCGGTGCGAAGGTCCGCGACGAGCGCAAAGGCAAAGATGGAGCCAGTGCCCAGCGCGACCCAGGCGTGCTCACGGCGCACGCGCCGCGCGATGTCATAGAGGGCGAGAGGCGCAAACGGCACAAACGGCGGCACGAAAACGGCCGCGATGATGTAGACGTAGCTCGCGGTCTCGCTTGCACGGCGCGTGCGTTCCTTCTGCGCGAGCTCGGCCAGCGAGGTGGTAATAATGCCAAGGCAAAACGCCGCGACCAGGCGAGCGTCCACAGCAAGGCCCGCGGCGGCTGCGATGCAGCACGCCAGCACGATCGATTTGTCGAAAAGCCTGTTCATACGGGTATTGTACGCGAAGCCGCGCGTGGTGGAGGGGCCGCCTGCGCAACCGTGACATTCCTCCCGCGCGGCAAAGCGGGGGCGTCGGCAGGCCGCACGACCAAGACCTCCGCACTCGTGACAAAGCTCACTGGTGCGCGCCGCCCGCTCCTGCGATGATGCAATCGTACTGGACCGCAATCAACAGAAGGGCTTCCTCATGACAGACATCGTCCATGTCGAAAACCTCGTCAAGCGCTATGACGATCTTATTGCGCTCGACCACTTTAACCTGAACATCGCCCCCGGCGAGATCTTTGGCCTGCTGGGCCCCAACGGCTCGGGCAAAACCACGTCCATCAACTGTATTCTGCAGCTGCTTGCCTACGACAAAGGCACCATCGAGCTGTTCGGCGAGCCCATGACGCCCGCCCGCTACGACCTCAAGCGCCGCATCGGCGTGGTGCCACAGCAGGTGGCGGTGTTCGACGAGCTCACGGTGCGCGAGAACATCGACTATTTCTGCAGTCTTTACGTCAACGACCGCAAGCGCCGCCGTGCGCTCGTGGACGAGGCGATCGACTTTGTCGGTCTGGGCGACTTTGCCAAGTTCCGCCCCGGTAAGCTCTCGGGCGGCCTGGCGCGCCGGCTCAACATTGCCTGCGGCATCGCGCACAAGCCCGAGCTCATCTTCTTCGACGAGCCCACGGTGGCGGTCGACCCGCAGAGCCGCAACGCCATCCTGGAGGGCATCTGCCGTCTGCGCGACGAGGGCGCCACGGTGGTGTATACCAGCCATTACATGGAGGAAATCGAGCAAATCTGCAGCCGCATCATGATCATGGACGGCGGGCGCGTGCTGGCGCAGGGCACCAACGACGAGCTCAAGCGCATGATCCAGATGGGCGAGCGCGTGACCGTCGAGGTCGGCGCCGTCGAGGCCGCCACGGTCGAGCGCCTGCGCGGCCTCGAGCATGTGCTTTCGATCGAGCTGTCCGGCGGCGAACTCGTTTGCACCTGCGAGGCGAGCCCGCACAATCTGGTCGACATCCTTGACACGCTGCGCGCCGCCGATGTGGCGCTCGGCCGCGTGTGGAGCGAGCCGCCGACCCTCAACGACGTGTTTCTCGAGATTACCGGCCGCGAGCTGCGCGACTAGGGGGCGGCCATGTTCAACACCATCATAACCACGGCCAAGACGCTATTGCGCCGGCCGAGCACATGGGTCTGGGGCGCGATCTTTCCCGTCGCGCTTTCAACGATGTTCATGTTTATGTTTGCGAACCTCAGCTCCGACGGCAAGATCGACCCGGTGCCGGTAGCCGTTGTCGCTGACGAAGCCTGGGGCGCTTCGTCCTTTAAGGACGTGGCGACCTCGCTTGCCAGGGAGGGCGACGATCAACTGCTCGATGTGAGCGAGTACGAAGACTTGGCTGCCGCGCGCAAGGCACTCAAGGCCGGCGAGGTCGCGGGCATCTATACGGTCGACGACGCGGGCACGCCCAAACTCACGTTGCTTTCGAGCTATGACGGCTCGCGTGCGTCGTCGGTACTCACCGACCGCAGCATCCTTGAAACGGTGGCAAGCTCGTATGCGCAAAATGCCGAGCTCATGGCCCAGATTGCTCAAGATGACCCGGCGGCGCTCGCCGACCCGGAGGCGGTTGCGCGCGCTCTGTCGCTCGAGGGCGGAATCCGTCGCGTGAGCCTGACGCGCACCACGCCCGACGGCACGACCATTTACTATTACGCGCTCTTTGGTCTGGTCGCGATGATGTCTGCCGAGTTTGCCGCCTTGAGCGTTGTCGACCTGCAGCCCAATCTGTCGGGCCTCGGCGCGCGCCGCTGCGTGGGCGGCCTTTCCAAGACGGCGTCGCTGGCCGGCATCTTTGTCGGCTCGTGGCTGGTTTCCTTTGCCTCGATGGCGGTCGCGATTGGCTACGTGCGCCTGGTGGTCGGCGTCGACTTTGGCGGGCGCGAGGGGCTGTGCCTGCTGGGCGGCGCCGTGTCCGCGCTTGCCGCCACGGGCTTGGGACTCTTTGTGGGCACGCTTCCCGTTAAGGGCGGCAAGGCATCCAAGTCCGGCATCCTCACGGGCTTTGCCACCACGTGCGCCCTGTTTGCCGGGCTCTACGGCGAGCCGGCGATGGCGCTTGCCGACGACGTCGCCCGCGCCTGCCCGGCCGAGTGCTGGCTCAACCCCGTCAAGCTCATCTGCGACATGTTCAACCGCCTGTATTTCTTTGAGGACCTGGGTCCCTTTGCCGTCCGCGCCGGCGCGCTCGTCCTGATGGCCCTGGTGTTTGTCGCCGCCGCTACGCTGATCTTTGGAAGGAGCCGCTATGAGCACCTTTAAGACCGCGCTTCGCATGGCGCTCGCGCACCCGTTCTACCTGCTCATCTATACGGTGTTCATCTCGCTCATGGGCGTATTCATCGCGGCTTCGGTGAGCTGGAACTCGTCGCAGCTTACCGAGTACAAGCCCTACGACACCAACGTGATCGTGGTCGACCGCGACAATAGCGACCTTTCGCGGGCGCTTACCAAGCACCTGGGCTCACGCTTTGACCTGGTCACGGGCGTCGGCGACGACACATACGACCTTGCCGACGCGCTCTCGAAGAGCAACAGCGCCAAAGGCAGCGCCGACTGCGTGTTCTTTATCCCGGAGGGGTTTGAGGACGATCTTGTTGCAGCCGCCCGCGCGGGGGAGTCCCTGCCCAAGCTCGATGTGACCTACGGTGCCGGCACCATGGCGGCGGCGCTTTCGTCTGCCGAGGCCTCGCGGTGGATCTCGCTCGCGGGCGCTGCGGCCGCACTAGAGCCCGCTGCCTCCAACGGCGACGTCGCAAGGGCCGCCGAGCACGCGGCCGCAAAGCGCGCGGAGGTCCAGATCGAGCAGGTCAAGGTCGACTCGACTGCTGCTACCACGCTCGAGTCGTACTTCAACTTTGGCGCGTACGCGATCATCTCGTCGGTCATCGTGTCGGTGGGACTGGTGTTCTCGGGCATGAACGAGCCCGAGCGCGTGCGCCGCATGGATGCCAGCCCGGTCTCTGAGCGCCAGCGTTCGCTCGCTGTGTTCGCGGCCGCCGCCGTGCTCACCGTCTGCATCTGGCTCGTGTCGAGCATGATGGGCGTCGTGGGCTTTGCCAGCGCGGTTGCCGAGGTCGGCGTGGGTCGCGTGTGCCTGGCGCTGGCGGCAACGTTTGCCCTGGCGTGCACGCCGCTGGCCGTTGGCTTTGCCCTTTCGAGCCTGGGCGCGCGCGAGGAGCTGCTCAACGGTGTGGGCAACCTGCTCGGCATGCTCATGACGTTTTTGGGTGGCGCTTGGATGCCGCTGTCGCTGATGGGTTCGGCCGTGCAGACGGTGGCGCACTTTGTGCCGACATATTGGGTGAACGACGCGATCAGCAAGGCGCTCGCCGCGGACCTGACGTCCACCGTGCTTGGCGACATCGCCTGCGATCTGGGCGTCACGGTGCTCTTCGCCGCCGCCATCGCCGCCGTAGGCCTGGCCCTCACCCGCGCCAAATCCCACGCCTAGCTACCTGGTCATCGGGGACGTTCTTAAACGGCTAGTCATCGGAGACAGTCTTTGTCGATTCGCCGGCCCGCCGGTCGTGCCGGCAAGGACTGTCCCAATATGTCGGCACTTGGGGACGTTCCTTTCCTGCCGGCACTTGGGGACAGTCCCGGCATTCATTGGGGACAGACTTAAATGAGCGATTTCACTCATTTAAGTCTGTCCCCAATGAGTAGGTTGGAAAAAAGCCGCGCACGTCGCTTAAAAATAGTTCGCCCGGGTTTACTATTAGCCTAGAAAAGTAGCAGAAGGCTAACAACGGGGGATAGCATGGCGACAAAGCGTGCCTACGTCCAGGTCAACGGACTCAAGAAACACTACGGCGACGGCGATGCGCGCCTGACGGTACTCGACGGCATCGACACGTCCATCAACCGCGGCGAGATCTGCGTCATGCTGGGGCCCTCGGGCTCGGGCAAGTCGACCTTTCTCAACCTGATCGGCGGCCTGGAGGATGCCGACGGCGGCTCCATCATGGTGGACGGCTGCGATCTCACGGCACTCAAGCCCGCCGATCTGGGCGAGTACCGACGCCGCGAGCTGGGCTTTGTCTTCCAGTTCTACAACCTGGTGCCCGACCTTACCATCAAGGAAAACATCGAGGTCACGGCGCACCTGTCCAAAAACCCGCTCAATGTTGACGACCTGCTGCGCTCGCTGGGCCTCTATGAGCACCGCAACAAGTTCCCGCGCCAGGTCTCGGGCGGCCAGCAGCAGCGCTGCGCCATCGGCCGCGCGCTCGTCAAAAATCCGGGCCTGCTGCTGTGCGACGAGCCCACGGGCGCGCTTGACTACAAGACGTCCAAGGAAATCCTGCAGCTCATGGAGGACGTCAACCGCACCTACGGCTGTACCATCATCATCGTCACCCACAACGCCGCCATCGCGCGCATGGCCAACCGCGTGCTGCGCCTGCGCGACGGCCGCATTGTCGAGGACGAGCTCAACGAGTCGCCCGTCGCGGCCGCCGAGCTCGATTGGTAGGCGACGCTATGACACCCCTTGCAAAACGGCTCCCGCGCGAGCTGCGCCGCAATATCGGCAAGTACCTGGGCATCTTTTTGCTTATGTGCGGAAGCATCGCCCTCACGTCGGGCTTTTTGCTCGCAGCGCATTCCATCGGCTGCCTTATCGACGACATGCGTGACGAGTACACGATTGAGGACGGCCGCGTGACCACTTCTTTCGAGGCCACCGACGAGCAGCTCAAGGCTGCCGAGGACGCGGCGGAGGACGTCGGCGGCGTCACGTTCTACAAGAACTTCTCTATCGACGCCATCATCAAAAAGGCGGCCGGCGACGACGGCACCAAGCGCACCCTGCGCACCTATGCGCGCCGCACCAAGGTCGACATTGCGTCCTACTGTGAAGGCAAGCAGCCCAAGGCGGACGACGAGGTGGCTATCGACCGCGTTTTTGCCACCAACAACGACCTTGTCGTGGGCGATAAGGTTGAGCTTGAGGGTCGCACCTACACCATCTGCGGCATCATGACGCAGCCCGATAGCCAGGCGCTGTTCCTCAACAATTCGGACTTTACGGTGAACACCATCACCTATGGCGTTGCCGAGGTCAGCGACGCCGGTTTTGCCGCGCTCGAGGATGCCGGCGGCGCGCCTGCCTACACGTACTCCTTTACCTTTAACGACCGCGGGCTCTCCACCGCGGACCGTATCGATGCCGAGCAGGATATGGTCGAGGCGCTGACCGATGCCGATGCGCGCGTCGACGATCTTATCGACGCCGATTCCAACCAGGGTATTGGCTATGCGCGCGATGACGTGGACGGCGACTCCATGATGTGGACGACGCTGCTCGACATCATCATCGTGATCATGGCGTTTGTCTTTGTGGTCCTTACCGACGCCACCATCGAAGAGGAGAGCGCCATCATCGGCACGCTGCTCGCCAGCGGCTATCGCCGTCGCGAGATCGTGCTGCACTACCTGGCGCTTCCCGCCATCGTGGGCGTGCTCGCGGCGCTTTTGGGCACCGCGCTCGGCGTTGCGTTCTTTACCGAGCCTATGCGCGGCCTCTATTACGGCTCGTACAGCCTGCCGCCGTTCCAGGTGTACTGGAGCTGGGAAATCTTTGTGAAGTGCGCCGTGGTTCCCGCCGCCGCGCTCATCCTCATTACGCTGGTGGGTCTGCTGCGCAAGATGGGCAAGACTCCGCTGCAATTCCTCCGTCACGAGGCGAGCGGCAAGTCAGGCACCAAGCGCGGCATGCGGCTGCCGGAGCGCATGGGTTTTGTTTCCCGCTTCCGCCTGCGCGTCTTCCTGCGCAATCTGGGCAACTTCGCCACGCTTTTTGTGGGTATCGCGTTCGCATCGTTGCTGCTGCTCTTTGGTCTGGCGATTCTGCCCACGATGACGCACTATGCGGACAACCTGGAGACGAGCCTGGTCGCCGAGCATCAGTACACGCTCAAGGCCCCGCTCGAGCTTGAGGGCACCGCCGAGGAGCGTGGGCAGTGGGCGGCGCTCGAGCGCCTGCAGTCGGTGGACGGTGCGGTGCTCTCCGCCGCCCAGGATGCCAGCGACGAGCTCGATGATGCGGCCGATGCCGCGCGGGCGGCAGCCGATGCCGCGACCGCATCTCCGTCTGCCGAGAGCCTGGCCGCGGCGCAGGACGCGCTCGCCAAGGTCCAGGACAAGAAGGATGCACTTTATGCGCGCCTCGATGACCTTGCCGATGCCCTCGGCTGCAACCGCGACGAGGCTATCGACCTGATCGACAAGGCCTCTAAGATTGACACCGACAACGACGACATTCATCCGGTCAACACGACCGACAACGGTGCGGGCGCAATCGCGCAGGCCGAGAAATATGCCGTTTGCCAGCTGCAATACGACCGCGGCGACGGAAATGGGCAGGAGACGATTTCCGTCTACGGCATCTCGCCCGATTCGCGCTACTGGAAGGGCCTCAACGTCGGCGACGGGCGCGTCGTCTTTGGCGGCGGTCTGCTCGATAAGTTTGGCTGGAGCGAGGGCCAGAAGGTCACGCTCCACGACAAGTATGAGGGCAAGAATTATTCCCTTGAGTACGCGGGCAAGGACTGTGCCTGGGGCTCCAAGTCGGACATGAATATCTATATGAGCATCGATGACTTTAACGAGTTGTTTGGCAACGACGCCGTCTACTTTAACGGCTATGTGAGCGACGAGAAGCTCGACCTCGATGCACGCTACTTTGCCGGCGACACCACGCCCGACGACATGCGTGCCGTGGGCGACCAGTTCATTGGCATGATGAGCGACATGATCGGCATGATGGTCGGGCTCGCGGTGTTTATCTTCCTGCTGTTTATGTACCTGCTGACCAAGGCGGTTATCGACCATAGCGCCCGGTCGATTAGCTACATGAAGGTCTTTGGATATCGCGATAGTGAGATCTCGCATCTGTACATCCGCTCGATCACGCTGTGCGTGGCGGTGTCACTCGTGCTGAGCCTGCCCGTGATCATTGGCTCGCTGACCGCGATTTTCCGCTCGATGCTGCTCGCCTACAACGGCAATATCGAGATCTACGTGCCCGCTTGGTCCATGGCTGCATGCGTCGGCATCGGCTTTGCGACCTACCTGGTCGTGGCGCTGCTACACACGCGCTCTATCAAGCGCGTCAGCCTGGCCGAAGCCCTCAAGGTGCAAGAGTAGTCATTGGACGTTCTTAAACGACTAGTCGTTGGGGACAGTCTTTGTCGGATCGCCGGCTCGCTGGCCGGGCGGCAAGCACTCATTTAAGTCTGTCCCCAATGAGTGCCTGTGCTTGACTTCAACCCCACTTCAACGGGTACCATCCTCTATGTCTGTAACGCCATATAGACCGAGGGGATAGATCTATGACCGCAACCGCACCCGCAGCACCGGCAAAGGTGTACTTCACCAACCTGCGCACGCATGCTCGCGAGAGCCAACTCGACAAGCTCAAGCGCCTCATCCGTCGCGCCGGTATTGAGCAGATCGACTTTGAGAACAAGTTCGTCGCCATTAAGATTCACTTTGGCGAGCTGGGCAACCTGAGCTTTTTGCGCCCCAACTACGCCCGCGCCGTCGCGGATGTCGTGAAGGAGCTGGGCGGCAAGCCCTTCCTCACCGACTGCAACACGCTCTATGTGGGTAGCCGCAAAAATGCGCTCGAGCACATCGACACCGCCTACCAGAACGGCTTTACCCCGTACGCCACGGGCTGCCAGATCATCATCGCCGACGGCCTCAAGGGCACCGACGAGGCGCTCGTCCCGGTCGAGGGCGGCGAGTACGTGCGCGAGGCAAAGATCGGCCAGGCACTCATGGATGCAGACATCGTGATTAGCCTCACCCACTTTAAGGGCCATGAGCAGGCCGGCTTTGGCGGTGCCATGAAGAACCTGGGTATGGGCGGCGGTAGCTGTGCCGGCAAGATGGAGCAGCACGCCGCTGGCAAGCCGAGCGTCGATACCACCAACTGCGTTGGCTGCCGTGCCTGCGAGAAGATATGCGCGCACAGCGCCATCACGTTTGACGGTACGCGTGAGCGCGAGCTTGCCAACGGCAGCACTCGCACGGTTCACGTGGCTGCCATCGACCACGATCGCTGCGTGGGCTGCGGACGCTGCATTGCGGCGTGCAACCAGGACTGCATCAAGCCCGACTATGATGCCGCGGCCGACGTACTCAACTACAAGATCGCCGAGTACACCAAAGCCGTCGTCGACGGCCGCCCGAGCTTCCACATCTCGCTTGCCATGGATATCAGCCCCAACTGCGACTGCCATCCCGAAAACGACACGCCTATCGTCAACGATATCGGCATGTTCGCGAGCTTCGACCCGGTCGCCATCGATCAGGCCTGTGCCGATGCCGTCCTGGCATCCGAGCCGCTGCCTAACACCGAGCTTACCGACAGCGCCGCCAAGATGGAGCACAACCACGAGCATCTGGAGGGCGAGCAGGCCAAGGATCCCTTCTGCATCACGCATCCCGACACCGACTGGCGCGCGTGCATCGCGCATGCCGAGAAGATCGGCCTGGGCACGAGCAAGTACGAGCTCATCGAGGTCAAATAGCGCCTAGCTATTGGACAAAACAAGCGCATTCGTGGCGCAAGTCGAGCAAAAGCCGCCCGTGAGCACAGCGCCCACGGGCGGCTTTTCGGAAGTATGCGGCAAATTTCGAGACCGCCGAGCACACGACGTTTTTTGGCAACAAAACCCCTGATAAATTGTTGATAAAACTGCGGTCTGGTCGGCAGTTCCAGATTTTGCCGCATACTTTCGAAAATAGGGGGTCAGATAAAGCCCCGGACGTTGCTTTTTGCCTAAAAATTCTTTCCGAGGAAGTCGTCGACCGTGTTCCAGTAGAGCTCGGGGTTAACTTGCGCACTCTTGGCGTGGGTGGCGCCATGGATGGTGAGCTTTTGCTTGACCTTGCTGGCGCACGCGTCGTAGTTTTGGTCGAGCATGTCGTACGGCACAAAGGTGTCCTGGTCGCCGTGGATAAACAGCATGGGAACCGTCGCGTGTTTGAGTTGCTCCACACTGCTCGCCTTATGAAAGTCGTAGCCCGCGCGCACGTTGCACACCAAGTTTGCTACATCGAGCAAGGGAAAGCTGGGCAGCCCGAACACGTCCTTGAGCTGCAGAGAAAACTCGTCCCAAACACTCGTATAACCACAGTCCTCGATAATGCATTTCACGTTTGCGGGCAGAGATTCCCCCGCGACGTCCATGGCGGTTGCCGCACCCATCGACTCGCCAAAGACCAGGATGCGCGCCTCGGGGTCAGCCTGAACGATCCGCCCAATCCATGCAACGACATCGAGCCGCTCGGGCCAGCCCATGCCGATATAGTCGCCGCCGGAGCGCTCGTGGGCGCGGGCGGCGGGTGCGAGTACGTTCATGCCGCGGTCGTGGAATCGTTTGACGTATCGGGCCATGCCGATGGGCTCGTTGGTATATCCATGCAGGCAGACGGCGTAGTCGTGCGTGCTCTCCGACGCAGCAAAATACCAGGCGGCAAGTTCGGTCCCGTCGTCCGCGGTGAGGCTGCTGCTCTCGCGGTTTTCCTTAAACCACGCCCGTGCCTCGCCCTCCTCGGCGTCAATCTGCTCGCCCTTTTCGGCGTCCTTGCCGTCCTGCATCATCTTCATGGTGTAGGGCGCTTGGGGATTCAGGGCAAAGTCGAACAAGAAGTTGCCGGCAAACCCCAGCAGCGCGACAACGAGCACCAGCGCAACGATGCCGGCTATCTTGAGCTTTCGATGGGAACGTGCGTTTTGAGACATAAGAAGCTTTCCTATAAGATGTTAATACATCAACATTTAATGCAAGCGCATTATGGACGTTCACCGTTGATGCGTCAACAGGCAAAGAATGGGTAAACAAAGGGTCACGTATGGTGCAAATTTCGCACGCACCCAGACGCTTTGATATAGTGTTGAGAACTCTTTACGTTGGAGGATGTAACCGGCATGTCCGATTCGAGCGACAGTTCCAAGCCGCGACCCAAGGCCGCGGCCGTTCCGCACTACACGGTGGGCGAGGAGATCATGAACTCCGTCACCCATGGTGTCGGCTGCTTGCTGGGTATTGCGGGTCTGGTGCTCCTGATCGTATTCGCTGCACTGCGCGGCGGTGGCCCGGCCCACATGGCCGCGGCAATTGTCTATGGCGTCAGCATCATCCTCGAGTACCTAGCCTCCACGCTCTACCATGCGATTCAACCCGCGCGCGCCAAGCGCGTGTTCCGCATCATCGACCACAGCTGCATCTACCTGCTCATAGCCGGCAGCTATACGCCGTTTTGCCTCATCACGCTCGCAAACGACGGCGGCGCTGCGCTGTTCTTCGCCGTATGGGCCATCGCCATTATCGGCATTGCCCTCGAGTGCTTTATGCGCGAGCGCCAGCCGCACTGGGTAAGCGGCCTGGTCTATCTGCTGATGGGCTGGCTCGTTGTCTTTAAACTGCCCGCACTCGTGGCGCTGCTGAACCCCGTGGCGCTTGCCCTGCTCGCCGTCGGCGGCGTGTGCTATACCGTGGGCGTGCCGTTCTATATCGCCAAAAACGTGCGCTATCTGCACAGCGTGTTCCACCTGTGGGTGCTCGCCGGTAGCATCTTCCAGTTCATGGCGGTGATTCTCTTCGTAATCTAGCGATCGCGCCTGCGCCCGCGGGCCCGTCCGGGCGCCCGCCGGGTGCAACTGCCCTATCCGCCATCAACGTTTTGACCTGACGTCCCGAATCTTGGAGGTTCGAGAAACTCCCGATGGACATAACCATCTCCCTTATCACCACCCTCGTTTTGACCCTCATCAACGGCTACTTCTCTATGTCCGAGATGGCGCTCACCACGGCCAAGCGCGCCGTGCTGGAGCACGAGGCCGAGGAAGGCGACAAGCGCGCCGAGCGTGCCATTAAGCTGGCTGCCGACTCCGACCAGCTGCTCGCCACCATCCAGGTCGCCATCACGCTCGTGGGCTTCGCCTCGTCCGCCGTCGCCTCGACGAGTCTGTCCGACCCGCTCGCCACGTGGCTCATGAGCTTTGGCATCGCGCCGCTCTCCGCCATCGCGCGTGGCCTGGCGCCGGTCATCATCACCGTCGCGGTCGCCTTCGTGTCCATCGTGATCGGCGAGCTCGTCCCCAAGCGCATCGGCCTGGCCAATGCCGAGGGCGTGTCCAAGCAGGTCGTGGGCCCGCTTTCCGTGTTCCAGAAGATTGCCCGTCCGCTCGTGTGGCTGACCGGCGCTTGCTCCGATGGTCTGGCCCGCATCCTGCGCATCAAGAGCGCCGACGACCGCCAAAACGTCTCGGAAGAAGAGATCAAGTACATGGTCTCGGAGCAGGACGACCTGCTCGACGAGGAAAAGCGCATGATCCACGAGATCTTCGACCTGGGCGACACCGTTGCCCGCGAGGTCATGGTGCCGCGCGTGGACACCACCATGTGCGAGGACGACGAGACGGTCGCCGACGTGCTGTCCACCATGCGCCAGACCGGCTTTAGCCGCATCCCCGTCTATCACGAGGATCCCGACAACGTCGCCGGCATTGCGCACATCAAGGACCTGATTCAGCCCGCGCTCGACGGCAAGGGCGACCAGCCCATCGCCGGTTTTTTGCGCGACGCCACCTTTGTGCCCGACACCAAGGACATCCTGCCGCTGCTGTCCGAGATGCAGACCTCGCACGACCAGATCGTGGTGGTCGTGGACGAGTACGGCGGCACGGCCGGCATCATCACCATCGAGGATATCGTCGAGGAGATCGTCGGCGAGATCGAGGACGAGTTCGACCCCGACAACAAGTATCTCACGCGTCTTTCGCGCCGCGAGTGGCTCGTTGATGGGCGTTTTTCGTGCGATGACGCGATTGAGCTTGGTTGGCCGCTCGAGGAAAGCGATGATTATGAGACCATCGCCGGCTGGATCTTGGAGCTTTGTGACTCGGTGCCCGACATCGGAGAGGTGTTTGAGGTCGCGGGGTACAAGTTCAAGGTGCAGTCGATGCGTGGCCAGCGCATCTCGCTCATTCGCGTGATTGCTCCGGCCGAAACCGATAAGAAGGATTCCGAGTCTTCGGCAGAGAAGCCGGCGGCGTCGGGTGCGGGCTCTGTGGACCCGCACGATGGCGACGAGTAGGGCAAGGAAGAGTAGGGGAGAGTTATGGCAGGCCTGTTCAACATCCTTAAGGTCACCGTCAGCGAGGACAAGATCTGCGCGCATGTGCTGGTGAACCCCGGCATGCCGCTCATGACCTCGGAGGATATCGAGGCCACGGCGCGCGTGTATTACCTGGTGCCGGCGATTGCCAAGCACCTGTGCCTGGGCGATTCCGGTCGCGAGTTCCAGGACTGCATGGGCCAGACCGAGCTTTGCCATCTGCTTGAGCATGTGACGGTCGAGCTCATGAACGAGACCGGTCTTGCCGGTAGCATCTCGTGCGGCCGCACGCGCGTAAGCGAGCACGACGAGCGCGTCTTTGAGGTTGAGCTTTCGTGCCCCGACGACGCGCTGGCCATCGGCGCGCTGTCTTCGGCCACCTTTATGATGGACTGGGCCTATCTGCACGCCGACCAGCCTGCCCCCGACGTGGAAGGCACGGTCGTGGGCCTGCGCAACCTGGTGCTGGGCATGCGCGCCGAGGCCGAGGGCAAGGACCCGCACGAGGCCGTCGCCGCCGCGAACGGCGAAGATGCTGCCGAGGACGAGGGCGCTGACGAGGGCGATGTGCCGGTCGACGCCGAGCCCGTTGCCGATGCGACCGCCGAGCCCGTTCCCGCCGAGCCCCAGGGCGTTCCCAACTTTGACGACGAGCCCCAGGTGGCGATTGATACCGAGGGCGCGGTTGCCGAGAACCACGAGGCCTCCGCTGCCGTCTTTGGCGGTGCTGCGACGGTTCCGGCAGGACCTGCGCATGAGGGCGGCCTGCCGCTCGTGGACGGCGCCGGCGAGGACCCGGGTGCCACGGTGGCCATGCCGGCTATGCCCCAGGAGTAGGTCTACGCGTTTATCACCATCACATACCTGCGCCTTTGCCGTACGCAGATGAGCGGAGCGGCAAGTGATGCGCTGCGGGTATAATGGACAGCATTCAAACGGTGGGCACCGACGTGCCCGCAGGAGAGGAATGATCATGGGTAAGACTTTCAGCTTTGTCTCCGGCGCACTTTTTGGTGCCGCTGCCGGCGCTATTGTCGGCGTTGCTCTGGCCCCGCGCTCGGGCGCCGAGACCCGCGCCATGGCTGCCGATATCGCCAACGACGCCTGGGACAATATGCGCGACACCTACGAGCACAGCGCCGAGGAGGCCCGTGCTGCGGTGAATGACTTTGGCCCGATGGTCGACGCCAAGACCGACGACCTGCGCGCCAAGGTCGACCTGGCCCGCGAGCGCATGGACCAGCTGCGCGAGCAGCTCAACGACGCCATTTCGGGCGGCAACGTGACGCCTGCCGCCGACGTCGTGGTCGAGAACGCCGTCGAGGCCGATACCGAGGCTGCGGAGCCCTCGACCGAGGCATAATGCGCGCCGGGGATTTTGTCGGCGCCAAGATCTATCGCAAGCCTGCCGAGGACAAGCGCACCAAAAAGGACGGCACGCCGCGCAGCCCCAAAAAGCTCGGAAAGATTCACTTTCCGGTCTTTACCCCGGGCGGTACGCGCGTGGTCGGCTTTATGGTCCGCCAGTCCGATATCGCGGGCATGATCGAGCGTCCCGATCGATTCGTAGCGCTCGACGCCATTGGTGTCTACGAGGGCGCCATCGCGGTTGACGACGTCAAGGGCACCTACGATACCGCTGCGGCCAAGCGCCTCGACATCAACCTGGACGATTGCATCATCTGGGTTGGCATGGACGTGCGCACGGAATCGGGCGACGTCGTGGGCTATTGCTCGGACGTTGAGTTCAAGCCGCGCTCGGGCATCGTGCAGGCATTCTATGTGACCGCCGGTGCTGCTTCGAGTGTTTTGGTCGGTGACACGCAGGTGCCGCCGACGATGCTGCGCGGCTACGAGAACGGCGCGATGGTCGTCTCGGACGAGGTCAAGTCGCTCGGGTATTCGGGCGGTGCGGCTGCCAAGGCTGCCGAGGCAAGCGTCGTGGTGGGCGATAAGGTCAAGAAGGGCGCCAAGGTGCTCGATGACAAGGGATCGGTTGCCGTGGACAAGGGCAGTCGCGCACTGGGCAAGCAGCTCGGCAAGACGCGCGGCATGTTCAAGGCCTTTAAGGACGAATACCAAAAGGCGAGCGGCGGCTCGTCAAAAGCTACAAAATAGCGACGTACCAAATGATGGGAGGCAAGCCGGAGACCTGTTGCTCCGGCTTGCTGTGTTTATGGGGGAGGGCACATGCGCCAAAACGGATCTAACTTAAACGGGCGTTCGGGTGCGCGTCCAACGGCGCGCCGCGACCTGGGGCAGCTGCCCAGCGGTCAGCGCAAGCGTCACCGTAAGCCCGGCGCGATGTACCTCAACCATAGCCGCGGGTTTAGCGACCGCAGTGCGCGCATCGGCAAAGGGCGCTCGCCGCGTCGACCGTCCCGTCTGCCTTATGCGCTCATCGCCGTGGGTTGCGCGCTCGTGTTGTTTATCGCTGCCGTCGTGGGCTACGTCAACCGCAGCGTGGACGTGGAGCTCAACGGGCAAAAGACCGCGGTGCGCGTGGGCTCTACGTTGCAGAATCTCATCGACGGCCAGGAATTGACTGACACCTACGACGCAGGCGACCTGCTGGCCGTCGATGACAGCGTGCTCAAGCGCCATGGGGGCGAAAAGCTGTCGGTGAAGGTCGACGGCAAGCGCGTGAAGCAGGGCAAATGGGATAGCCGCGAACTTGAGGGCGGTGAGAAGGTGACGGTCAAGGATGGCCGTAACACCTACGAGAAGCACGAGGTTCAGGCTACGGTTATCGAGCCCAAGCTCAAGGTCGAGGGTACGGGCGCTATCGAGTATGTGCAGACGTGGGGTGTCCAGGGCCGCTCCGAGGTGTGGGTTGGTGAGCAGTCGGGCAAGACGCAAGACCGCGGCGAGGTTGTGCCCGCCACCGATTGCGTCGTTGCGTGCGCCAGCGTGGCGCCCAGGGGCAACAAAAAGTACGTGGCGCTGACGTTTGACGAGGGTCCGAGCGGCGCTACCAAGCAGATCTTGCAGGTGCTCAAGGAAAAGGGCGTCACCGCGACGTTCTTCCTTTCGGGCGATGCGTCCGAGGCCTCGCCTGCCACGGCCAAGGCGATTGTCGATGCCGGGTGCGAGATCGGATCCAACAGCTACAGCGACGATTCGCTCAAGGGTCAGGACCGTGAGGCGGTACGCGAACAGATCACGAAAGGCACCGATGCGATTAAGTCGGCGACCGGCGTGAAGACGATGCTGCTGCGTGCTCCCTACGCTGCCTTTGACGAGCAAAACTGGATTGATGCGATGGACCTGGTCTCCGCCGTGGTCTCGTGGAATATTGACTCGGGCGACTGGCTGCTCAACGGTGCCGACGAGCAGGTCTCGACGGTGCTCGATTCGGTGACGCCGGGCAATATCGTGCTGCTCACCGATAGAGACGAATGCGCCGAGCAGACGCTCGAGGCGCTGCCGCAGATTATCGACGGCCTCATTGCCGACGGCTACAAGATCGTGACGCTCAGCGACCTGGTCAAGACGGACACGTCGCTGAGCAAAAAGCTCACCTCGCTGACGAAGGCCACCATGCCCAAGGACGCCGTGTTCCCCCAACTTGCAGAGGACGATGACACCACAGAGTAGTTATTGGGTAGTCATTTAAGAACGTCCCCAATGACTATGTCACGGATGCGTCAGCCTTTGGTATGCCTGCGATGTGCAGCGCATAAATTTGGCGCCACAGCGCGATGCTGATGCTATAGTTACTGCGGATAATAAGGGTCAAGAGAAAGGTTACAGGTGAAATCCAAACCTCGACCATACAGTCGATGACCCCATGCAGGTGCTTTTTGCGCATGCACGGGGTGTGAGCGCCGAGCGGCGTGCCGCCCGCGCATGCGTATACATATCTAAAAGTCTACGGATGGCGCGCCGGCATGGCCGCGTCCGGAGGAATAATGATGGGGAGCACCATTGAATTATCTGAGTGAGATGCTCAAATTGCCGGTCTTGGACGTCGACGGCGAAAAGCTCGGCGTGGTCAACGATTTTGGTATTGCTACCGGCGAAGTTTTTCCACACGTGACGTCGCTCGCGTTTCGCGGCCCCGGCAAGACGCCGTTTATGATCAGTTGGCGCAAATGGGTCGACCGTATCGACGAGACGGGCGTGTACCTTAAGGCGTCGGCCACCGAAATCCGTTTTTCGTACCTGCAGCCGACCGAACTCCTGCTTGCCCGCGACGTGCTCAACAAGCAGATTGTCGACACGCAGGGCATGAAGGTCGTGCGCGTAAACGATATCAAGTTTTCCATGTCGGGCGAAAATCAGCTGCGCCTGCTGGGCGCCGAGGTCGGTGCCCGCGGTCTGCTACGCGCCATCAGCCCCGCGCTTGAGCATATCGTCGAAGGCTTTATGAAGCACCTGGGCAAGCCGCTCAGTGAGGACATCATCGCTTGGTCCTACATGGACCTGCTCGATCGCTCGACTAAGAACATCCAGCTGTCGGTGTCGCACAAGACGCTCGGCGAGCTGCACCCTGCCGACATCGCCGACATTATCGAGCAGCTCGACCCGCGCCTACGCGCGCAGGTGTTCGCACAGCTCGACACGGCTCAGGCCGCCGAGGCCATCTCGGAGTTCGATGACGACGAGCTCATGACCGAGATGCTCGAGGGCCTGTCCGACACGGACGCATCGTCGATGCTGGCCATGATGGACCCGGATGACGCTGCCGACCTGATCGACGAGCTCGATTATGAGAAGGCCGAGAAGCTCCTGCGCCTGATGGGCGTCAAGGAGGAGAAGGCGATTCGTAACCTGTTAGGGTATGAAGACAACACCGCCGGCCGCATCATGACCTCGGAGTTTGTCTCCCTGCCCGCCACGGCAACGGTCGGTGACGCCATCGAGGCGATTCGCGAGCTCGACGAGGACTTCGAGAGCGTCTACTACGTCTATACCGAGGATCCGAGCGGCATGCTGACCGGCGTGCTTTCACTGCGCACGCTGATTGTAGCCGACCGCGACGCCACGCTGGGTCAGCTGGCCTATCGCGACCTGGTCTATGTGTCGCCCGACGAGGACCAGGAAGACGTGACGGACGAGATGACCAAGTATGACCTGGTCGCCATCCCCGTCTGCGACGAGAACCGCCACATCCTGGGTATCGTGACCTTCGACGACGCCATGGACGTTATCGCCGAGGAGCATCAGGAGGACCTGCAGATCGCCGGTGTCGGCTCGGGCGATAGCGCGTCGGACGACTCGACGAACGTGCTCAGCTGGTTCGTACATCGCCAGTACTGGGTTGTTGTATGGGGCATCGCGTCGTGCATCATGGCGACCGTGCTGGGAACGGCGCTCGGCTCCGCGCATCTGGTGGTGTTCCCCATGTGCGCCATGCCGCTCGTGCTGCTGGCGGCCTCGCGCATGGTGTCGTTCGTCAAGAACTACTTCCTGGAATACGACGGTCACGACGACGAGCCCAAGCCGTATCTGGGGTTCTTCTTCCAGAGCACGGGCATGGGCCTGATTCTGTCACTCGTGACCTACCTGTGCGCCCAGCTGGTGCGCACCGCTGCGTTCCCCGATGCGTCCATGTTTGAGGAGCAACTCTTTACCGGGTGCTTTAATATCGCTGCCATCATTTGCCTGGTTGGAAACATGAGCGCCGTGATTTACCTGATGGTGCTGTTCTGGCGTGACGAGCATGACCTCAACACGTCGGGCACCGCCATGAACGTTATTGCCGTCATGATCTCGTGCGTAGCGTACTGCGCCGCTGCGGTGCTGCTCACCATGTCGGTCATGGGTTAGGTGGTCGCGTGCAAAATACCAAGCAAAAGTCGGACACCAAGCAAAAGTTGACCATCGCGGCCATCTTTGGCGCTATGGGTCCCGGCCTGCTGGCGGCGCTTTCGGGCAATGACGCCGGCGGCATTGCAACGTATTCCAGTGCGGGCGCCAGCTATGGCTACAAGATGCTCTGGATGCTTCCCGTCATGACTGTGCTGCTCATCGTGACGCAGGAGACCGCGGCGCGCTGCGGCTGCGTCACGGGCAAGGGCCTGGCATCGCTCATTCGCGAGCGCTTTGGCGTGCGCAAGAGTGTACTTGCTATGGCGGCGCTGTTGATCGCCAACACGGCTGTGACCATTTCGGAGTTTGCGGGTATCGCCAGCGGCCTTGCTCTCTTTGGCGTGCCGGCGAGCATCTCGGTGCCGTTGGTGGCGCTGCTGGTGTGGATGCTTACCATGTCGGGTAGTTTCCAGCGCATCGAGAAGATTCTGCTGCTGGTAAGCTGCGTCTTCGTGACCTATATTGTCGCCGCGTTTATGGCTGGCCCCAACTGGGGTGAGGTCGCGGTCGACCTGGTCGTGCCTAACATTCAAAATGACCCCAGCTACGTGTCGCTCGTGGTCGCAACGATCGGTACCACCATCGCGCCGTGGATGATTTTCTTGGCGCAGAACAACGTGGTCGATAAGAACGCAGGCGAGGACGATATCGTGCTGCAGCGCATTGATACCGTGAGCGGCTCGCTTGCCGCTGATGTCATTGCCGGCTTTATTATCATCACGACCGGTACGGTGTTGTTCCCGGCGGGTATTCAGATTAGCGATGCTGCCGATGCTGCCCGCGCGCTGGAGCCTATTGCGGGTCAGTGGTCCACGGTACTGTTTGCCTCGGGCCTGGTCGCGGCGAGCTTCTTGGCTGCCTGTGTGCTGCCGGGCGTTACGTCGAGCGCTATCTGCGAGGCATTTGGCTGGGAGCGCGGTGCCGACCGCAGCTGGGACGAGGCCCCGGTCTATCGCGGCATCATTACGGCCATCATCGGTATCTCTGCCGTGCTGGTGCTTATGCCCGGCGTCGATCTGTTCCAGATCATGATGACCTCGCAGGTCATCAATGGCGTGCTACTGCCCGTGGTTCTGGTGTTCCAGGTGGTTATCGCCGCCGACCGTCACATTATGGGTGCCAACCGCAACGGCCGCGTGTGGAACGTGCTCACTTGGGCGACTATCGGTGTGATTACGGTGCTCACGGTCGTCATGTTTGTGCTGCAAGCGATGGGCTACAGCGCTTAGCGCCTCTTTTGGACTCCAAACAGGCCGCTGCTATGGGTTGCGGCCTGTATTTTTCCTGTTATAGGGGGTTAGTAATATGCGTGTGGACAAAAAATGCCATATATGAGTACTGTCGCCTGGCCGATAGCATTTACGACAAGGAAAATAATGAACATATCTAAAAATCTGTTCATTAAAAGCGGAGCTCCAAGTCCTAAGCCGGCCATTCTGGTCAACTGGAAAGGTCGTGCGCTACCGCATGGGCGTCATTTTGGGTGGTTTTGCCTGCTACTAAAATGGTAGCAGTACTCATATTTGCCCCTTTTTGTCCACGACCTCTTGGAGCCGGCTCGAAAAGAGTGATTTTGGGTTGTTTGCCGCTGCGGGTGTGGGCTTGGAAACAACGCTCGGGGTGCGAGGCGTCCAGAATTCGGTCGCAAGGAGGGCGTTCCTCGGCTGTGTCAGGAGTGTCCCTAGGTGCCGGCACATAAGGAACGTCCCTAACTGCCGGAGGGGGGGTGCCTGCCGTGGCAGGCACCCCCCCTCCGGATGTGGGAAGTTTGCGTTGCAGGTTACTTGTCGGTGTCCAGCTTGTGCGGCTTGAAGGCGAGCGCATTGACGAGTGCGTCGGTGGCAGACTTGACGGCTGCCGGCTGCGGATCGTTGACGTGATCTTCGGGGTGTACGGGCAGGTCCTTCTTGACGGCATCGTGGATCAAGTTGAGGTACTCAGTCACGCCAGTGGTCGATAGGTGCGTGCCATCGCCATCGAACAGATCGTTGCGGTTGGCACTGTATCCGTACCAATCGATAACGCGCACGTTCTTGTAGCGCGTAGCGGCGTTGGCGATGGCCTGGTTGGTAGAGCCAACCCACGGCTGCGGGCTGCGCGTGTTCACAAACACCACAATACGCTTATCTCCTGCATCGGCCATGATGGCGTCGATCTGGTCGTCGGTTACCAAGCCGTTGGTTCCCAGGGCAAAGACCACGATCTTGCCGGCAAGGTTCTGCTGGATATAGCCCTCAAATGTCGCGCGGCCCGCATCGAACTGGCGGCCCTTTTCGGCATCGATATGGCTGTGCGGGAACACGCCGTCAAAGGTGTCAACGGCACGCAGCGACACGGAGTCACCGATCATAAGCAGATCGTAGGAGCCATCGGGGAAGCCGTCGTTGTCCTTGTCGGTGCCGTCGGCCGCCTGTTGGTCGGCGGGCGCGGTGTTTTTGGCTTCCTTGTTGAGGACTTCGGCGCCCTCGCCGCTCAGCGCGGAGGTCTCCGGCACAAAGATCAGGCCGCCCAGTGCAACGACCAACACGACAGCGCAGGCCGCGCAGGCAGGGACGTGCGCGCGTGCCCAGTTGGCGGGCGTGGCGGTGCCGTCGCGGAACTCGGATACGGTGCGCCCAAAGGCGCCCTTTCTAAACGGCGTTTCGATAAAGCGATATGAGCATTCGGCCACGGCGACCACCACAAGTACCTGCAAGATGTACTGCCACCAGGGCGTATCGTTGATGTTGGCGACCGGGTTCATGAGCAACAGCAGCGGATAGTGCCACAGGTAGATGCTGTACGAGCGCTTGCCAATCCACACGAGCGGCTCGGCGGACAGCGCGCGGGCAACCATTCCCTGGGGCTGCACGCAGGCGGCAATAACCATGAGCGTGAGGATTGAGCACAGCAGCGTGCCTCCGCGATACTGGAACGCAGTGTAGCCGTTGGTGAGCGCGACCATGGCGGCAAGGCCAACCAGACCCACGACGCCCAACACATCGATGGATGCGGGCGAGGACCAAAAACGCACGAGGGCGCTCGGCTGTGCCGGGGCGGTCTCGGCTGCTTCGTCGGCCTTCTCGCCAGGCTTGCCCTCGGCGTTCTTGCCGTGCTTGGTGGCGCCAGCTATGCGATTGAGCCCCAAACGACGAGCGAGACGCACCGGCGCCAGGTCGCGATCGGGGATAAAGGCCATCCAGGCACCCAGCAGCAGCGAGAACACACGGGTGTCGGTGCCGTAGTACACGCGGCTGGGGTCGGCGGCAGGGTTGTAAAGCACCATCATGGCTAGGGCAGATACCACGGCAAGGCCCAGAACCACGCGGCGCGTGTTGGGCTTGCTCACATGCATGGATACCATGGCAAACAGCAGTGGCGGCCAAATCAGGTAGAACTGTTCCTCGATGGCAAGCGACCAAAAGTGCGTGAGCGGCGAAGGGTCGCCCAGAGCATTGAAGTACGAGACGTTTTGGGCAATCTGCCACCAGTTGTTAAAGAACAGCAGTGACGGCAGAATGTCGGGGCGCATCTTGGTGAGCATCACGTGGTTGAAGACGGTGCACAGCGCGCAGGTCACGAACACTACCGTTACCACGGCGGGGACCAGGCGACGGATGCGGCGAATCCAGAAGCTCTTAAGGTCGATGCGGCCGGTCTTAGCGACTTCGTTGAGCAGCAAGCGCGTGATCAGATAGCCCGAAAGCACAAAGAAGATCGTGACGCCGAGCAGGCCGCCCTGAGCCCACGTGAGGTTGAGGTGGTAGAGCACCACCGCGACGACGGCAAGCGTGCGCAGACCGTCGAGCGCAGGGATATAGCGGGACTTGGGACGAGCAGGTGTTTGCTCCGCGGCGGGAGTGTTGGCGCGGCCCGCGTTGTTGGTAGAAGCGCGATGAGGGCTCGCGGTGCGTCGTGGCTCGTTGGTACGGCGCTCGCCCTTCACGCGTTCGTGCGGCGCCGGCTCGTTGCCCGTGCGGCGTCGACCGCGCGAGCCCGATTGCGAGAATTGTTCCATAAAACATCATCCAATGACGAGAATAATCAGCATGTATTCATTGTAGCTGCCTGCTCCTGTGAATGCTTGCTGCTGGCGCAAGCTCAAGCGCGCGTCCACATCAAAGTGGACTAAAGTTATAGGGGGTGCGAGAGCGCACAATCGTTGGTCGACGGTGGGCGCAAAGCCTGAAGACGAGGAGGTTTCCATGGCAGATCGCGGCATCGTTGCGGTGTTCGGCAGCATGAACATGGACCTTTCGGTGGCGTGCGAGCGCATGCCGCGCGCGGGCGAGACAGTCGGTGGTAGCGGTTTTATCACCAACGCCGGCGGCAAGGGCGCCAACCAGGCCGTCGCCGCTGCGCGCATGGGTGCGCGCACGTGCATGATCGGCGCTGTTGGGCGCGATACCTTTGGCGATGCGCTTGTGGCAGGGCTCCAGGATGCCGGCGTGAGTGTTGAGTTCGTGGCGCTTCGCGATGACGTTGAGACCGGCACCGCGACTATCATTCGCTGCGAGAGCGACAACCGCATCATACTGTCACCGGGTGCCAACCATGCGCTTGCGGGTGAGGACGTTGCCTGCGCGCTGAGACGTCTGGTGGCCGATGGGCTCGACGGAGACGCCAGCGAGATTGCCCCGGCTGCCGGAAGCGTCTTTATCGCCCAGGGTGAATGTGACCTTGCAGCGACGGCCGATGCGCTTGTTTGCGCTCACGAGCTGGGGTTCTATACGGTCTTTAATCCAGCGCCCGCCTGCGAGCTGCCTGCGGAGGTTTGGCCTGCGGTCGACCTGGTCTGTCCCAACGAGACCGAGTGCCAGGTGCTGACGGGAATCTTGCCCGCGGACGATGCAAGCTGCGTCGCAGCGCTCAACGCCCTGCTCGCTAAGGGTGCCAGCGCCGCGGTCATCACGCTGGGCGGCGCCGGCTCGGTTACGCTCGGCGATGGCGGTGAGCTGCTGCGCATGCCGGCACTTTCGAGCACGGTAGTCGATACCACGGCCGCGGGCGATACGTTTATCGGCGCGTTGGCGGCGGCTCGCCTAGAGGGCCTGCCGCTCTTTGAGTGCATGGCCGCGGGTGCTCGCGCCTCGGCAGTGACGGTGTCGCGCCTGGGCGCTCAGCAATCGATTCCCACGCGCGCCGAAGTTGAACATTGGTTTGGTTAAACGATAAAGACGGAGAAGCGGAGTAAAACAATGGCAACCAAGAAGCTGATCCTTGATCTGGATATGGGTGTGGACGATGCGATGGCGCTCGCCTATGCCATCGCGAGTCCCGAGGTGGAGCTCGTGGGCATCACCACGTGCTTTGGCAACGTGCGCGTCGAGCAGTCGGCGCACAACTGCTTGGCGGTACTCGACCTGTTGGGTCGTCCCGAGGTGCCGGTGTACCTGGGCGCCGATCGTCCCATGAAGGCGACCGAACCCTACACGCCGCCAGCGTCCACTACGCTTATCCACGGCAAGAACGGCATTGGCGGCGCAAGCGTGCCCGCCTCGCCG
>OATL01000312.1_pt1 | contig 30218 bp, 39 predicted proteins | sample 1476011 | NCBI WGS metagenome assembly OATL01 (sample SAMEA2579975, study PRJEB22360) | human gut metagenome | biome: human gut; feature: human-associated habitat; material: faeces | place: Denmark | collected 2008/2010
GTACCGCGCAGCGGCGATTTTGTTCGCCAGAGCCCGGGGGTGCAGGGGGCGGCGGCGATTGGCCGCCCCCTGCGCGCTCCTTGCGCCAGTGATTATATGAAGCAATGCACATGACAGGAGCGCAACAGGATGAGAGACTGAACTATTCTCGTTATTTTCGGACCTGATGACATTAATTAATTTTAAAATATCATCTTAAATACGCCAGTCACCACCAGTAGCCCAATCAGGAAAATAATCAATACAGCCCAGAGTATAATTTTCATTGGCGTTCCTTTATTTGTGAGTGCTGAATAAGTATAGGAAAAAACGAAGCCCTTTGCCGCTATTCATAAACGATTAAGATAAATCGGAAGATATCATTCGCTTAGTGTATATTTTTCTGGATATGTCGTTTTATTGCCACTGATGTATTGCCACGCGAAACTAAAAAATATATCGCAACACACGGTAATCTCCGCGCACCTTTTCTTACCTGATTATTCCCCCATGAATAGTGATTCTTTTTATCCAGCCATCGCCTGTTTTCCGCTGTTACTGATGCTAGCCGGGTGTGCGCCTATGCATGAAACCCGCCAGGCGTTAAGCCAGCAAACACCCGCGGCACAAGTTGACACCGCATTACCCACGGCGCTGAAAAATGGTTGGCCAGACAGCCAATGGTGGCTGGAGTATCACGATAATCAACTCACCTCATTAATTAATAACGCACTACAGAACGCACCGGATATGCAGGTGGCTGAACAGCGCATTCAGCTGGCTGAAGCCCAGGCGAAGGCAGTTGCCACTCAGGATGGTCCACAGCTCGACTTTTCTGCGGATATGGAGCGGCAAAAAATGTCGGCAGAAGGGTTAATGGGGCCGTTTGCTTTGAACGATCCTGCCGCAGGTACGACCGGTCCGTGGTACACCAACGATACTTTTGGCTTAACGGCGGGCTGGCATCTCGATATCTGGGGAAAGACTCGGGCGGAGGTTACTGCTCGCCTCGGTACGGTTAAAGCACGGGCGGCGGAACGCGAGCAAACCCGCCAATTGCTGGCTGGCAGCGTAGCCCGCCTGTACTGGGAGTGGCAAACCCAGGCGGCGTTAAACACGGTCTTACAGCAAATCGAAAAAGAGCAGAACACCATTATCGCCACCGATCGCCAGCTATATCAGAACGGGATTACTTCTGCAGTTGAAGGTGTGGAAACCGATATTAATGCCAGCAAAACCCGGCAGCAGCTCAACGATGTCGCGGGGAAAATGAAAATTATTGAGGCACGGTTAAGTGCGCTCACCAACCACCAGACAAAGTCATTGAAGCTTAAACCGGTCGCGTTGCCGAAAGTGGCAAGTCAGCTTCCTGATGAACTCGGGTACTCCTTACTGGCCCGGCGGGCAGATTTGCAGGCGGCGCACTGGTACGTTGAGTCATCGTTAAGCACTATTGATGCGGCAAAAGCGGCATTTTATCCTGACATCAACCTGATGGCCTTTCTGCAACAGGATGCGTTGCACTTAAGCGATCTGTTCCGTCATTCCGCGCAGCAAATGGGCGTTACGGCAGGCCTGACGCTACCCATTTTCGATAGTGGTCGTCTTAACGCCAATCTCGATATCGCAAAAGCCGAAAGCAACTTGTCTATCGCCAGCTACAACAAAGCGGTGGTTGAAGCGGTAAATGACGTGGCGCGGGCGGCCAGCCAGGTTCAGACACTGGCGGAGAAAAACCAGCATCAGGCGCAAATTGAGCACGATGCCTTGCGTGTGGTAGGTCTTGCGCAGGCGCGCTTTAACGCGGGCATCATTGCTGGTTCCCGCGTCAGCGAAGCCAGAATCCCCGCGCTGCGTGAGCGGGCCAATGGCCTGTTATTGCAAGGGCAGTGGCTGGATGCCTCCATTCAACTCACCGGTGCGCTGGGCGGGGGTTACAAACGCTGATGATATGCGCCTTCTATACTTAACATTTATTCAGCGTTAAGTGGAGAACTCGATGGCACAGGTCGCGATAATTACCGCCTCCGATTCGGGGATCGGCAAAGAGTGCGCGTTATTACTGGCGCAGCAGGGGTTTGATATTGGCATTACCTGGCACTCAGATGAAGAAGGGGCAAAAGATACCGCGCGTGAGGTAGTTAGCCACGGCGTACGTGCGGAGATCGTGCAACTGGATCTCGGCAATCTACCAGAAGGGGCACTGGCGCTGGAGAAACTTATTCATCGGCTGGGGCGTATTGATGTGCTGGTGAATAATGCGGGCGCAATGACCAAAGCGCCGTTTCTTGATATGGCTTTCGATGAGTGGCGCAAGATTTTTACCGTTGATGTCGATGGTGCATTTTTATGCTCGCAAATTGCTGCCCGCCAGATGGTGAAGCAAGGGCAGGGCGGTCGCATCATCAACATTACATCGGTACATGAACATACGCCGCTGCCGGATGCCAGCGCCTACACAGCCGCTAAACATGCGCTCGGCGGGTTAACCAAAGCAATGGCGTTGGAGTTGGTCAGGCATAAAATTTTGGTGAACGCAGTCGCACCTGGGGCGATCGCCACGCCAATGAACGGCATGGATGACGGCGATGTGAAGCCCGACGCGGAGCCTTCGATTCCCTTGCGACGTTTTGGCACAACGCATGAGATTGCCAGTCTGGTGGTATGGCTTTGTTCGGAGGGCGCAAATTACACCACCGGGCGGTCGTTGATAGTGGATGGCGGCTTTATGTTGGCGAATCCGCAGTTCAACCCAGAATAGCGCAGTGAGGTGCGTGGTTATTTCATTGGGTTAGGCCAGATAAGACACGCCAGCGTCGCATCAGGCATGGTGCACCGGATGTCGGATGCGGCGCGAACACCTTATCCAGGGCAATAGTTTTACGCCTGATGATCCGGCTTTTTCTTCCCGCGCCGTTTCAGCCACCAGCGCACGCCTACCACCAGAACCACGACCAGAATCAACCAGACCCAGTGCTTCAAATGCTGGTCGAGATTGTGCAACCACGGCGCAATCACCTGCCCACCAGCGTAACCGATAGTGGTAAAAATCAGCGACCAGGCAAATGCGCCGAGAATATTCAGCGGCAGAAAGATTTTCGGCGGCAGCTGGCTGGCACCAATCAGCGTCGGGCCAATGACCCGAAAGCCATACATAAAACGCGTACCAATGACAAACAGATACGGATGGCGTTGGATAAGTTTCTGCGCCCGCTCAATTTTATCCTGATGTTTCGAGAAACGGCGTAACAGCTTGCCGCCAAACCGCCGCCCGCACAGATAAAGCACCTGGTCGCCAATCATGCCGCCAAGCGCCACAGAAAGTACCACCAGCGGGAACTTTAATAGCCCCTGATGTGCCGCAACGCCTCCCAGCAAAGTCACGGTTTCACCTTCCGCCAGGCTACCGATCACCAGCGCGGCATAACCATATTGTGAGATGAGTGTATTGAGATCCATAGGACAGTCTGTCTCCCTTTGCTTGCCTGTAAGCATACACCCTGTGAATCATTCACGCTGAAAAAGGACGTACATCAGACGGTGCAAATTACATGAGCGAACAAAAAATAATCACAAGCTGACTTATACTTGAACTGTCAGGTTCATGAACTCACAACAAGGGGGCGGTATGAGCCATGTCTGGGGACTGTTTTCCCATCCCGATCGTGAAATGCAGGTGATTAATCGCGAAAACGAAACGATTTCTCACCATTACACCCACCACGTTTTGCTGATGGCGGCGATTCCGGTGATTTGCGCCTTCATTGGCACTACACAGATTGGCTGGAATTTTGGCGATGGCACTATCCTGAAGTTATCCTGGTTTACCGGACTGGCGCTGGCTGTCTTGTTTTACGGCGTTATGCTGGCTGGGGTTGCGGTGATGGGGCGGGTCATCTGGTGGATGGCGCGTAATTATCCGCAGCGTCCGTCACTTGCGCACTGCATGGTCTTCGCGGGCTACGTTGCAACTCCGCTGTTTTTAAGCGGTCTGGTGGCGCTTTACCCGCTGGTCTGGTTGTGTGCGCTGGTCGGCACGGTGGCGCTGTTTTACACCGGCTACCTGCTGTATCTCGGTATTCCGAGCTTCCTGAATATCAACAAAGAGGAAGGACTTAGCTTCTCCAGTTCGACACTGGCGATAGGCGTGCTGGTGCTGGAAGTGCTGCTCGCCCTTACCGTTATACTATGGGGCTACGGTTATCGTTTGTTCTAGAAAGTTCTTTTGCGCTGCATTGCTGGCGTAAATGTCAGCAATGCAGCATTTCCTCACGATTCTTCTTTGACGATCGCACTTTTTGCTCGTTATGATGGCGTCGCTAGCCTCAGTAAATCCTTACTCCGGCGGTGCGCAACCCGTGCGCGTGAACCACTATCTGAATGCTCATCATGCCGAAATTTCGAGTTTCTTTATTTAGCCTGGCCCTGATGCTGGCTGTGCCTTTTGCACCGCAGGCCGTTGCGAAAACGGCAGCCGCTACCACCGCGTCACAACCGGAAATTGCCTCCGGTAGCGCGATGATTGTTGATCTGAATACCAACAAAGTGATCTATTCGAACCACCCGGATCTGGTGCGTCCGATTGCGTCTATCAGCAAATTAATGACCGCGATGGTTGTGCTGGATGCACGACTGCCGCTGGATGAAAAACTAAAAGTGGATATCAGCCAGACGCCGGAGATGAAAGGGGTCTATTCGCGCGTACGACTGAACAGCGAAATCAGCCGTAAAGATATGCTGTTGCTGGCGCTGATGTCTTCAGAAAACCGCGCGGCGGCAAGCCTTGCGCACCATTATCCCGGTGGTTACAAAGCCTTTATTAAGGCGATGAACGCGAAAGCGAAATCGCTCGGAATGAACAACACGCGCTTTGTTGAACCAACCGGATTGTCGGTGCATAACGTTTCAACCGCCCGTGACTTAACCAAACTGCTCATTGCCAGCAAACAATATCCGCTGATCGGGCAGTTAAGTACCACCCGGGAAGATATGGCAACCTTCTCTAACCCGACGTATACGCTGCCGTTCCGCAATACTAACCATCTGGTGTATCGCGATAACTGGAATATTCAGTTAACTAAAACCGGCTTTACCAATGCGGCGGGCCATTGTCTGGTGATGCGTACGGTTATCAATAATAAACCGGTGGCGCTGGTAGTGATGGACGCGTTTGGCAAATATACCCATTTTGCCGATGCCAGCCGCCTGCGTACCTGGATTGAGACCGGTAAAGTGATGCCTGTTCCGGCAGCAGCGTTGAGCTATAAAAAACAAAAAGCCGCCCAGATGGCGGCGGCGGGGCAGACGGCACAGAACGATTAAATGAATGACGGATGGCGATACTCTGCCATCCGTAATTTTTACTCCACTTCCTGCCAGTTTTTCCGCTTACTGGTTTTACCGATCCCCGGATTCATACTGTTGGTCGGATCGTTCTCGCGATAGAACTTCTGCAACGTCTCCGGTGCTTTATACAAATGACCGACGTTATGCTCGGCAGGGTATTGCGCGCCGCGCTGCTGCAGCAGTTCCAGCATCTGTTCTTTCAACGCATGCACATCCACGCCTTTTTTCACGATGTAATCCTGATGGAAGACATAGCACATAAAATGGCCGTAATAGAGCTTGTGCACCAGCTGGCTGTCGATCTCCGGCGGTAAATGCTCATACCATTCGGTGTCGTTACGCCGCAGAGCGATATCCAGCGCCAGAATGTCTTCGACTTCATCGGAATGCACAGCCTGATAACGAATTGCTGCGCCCGCAGCGGCGAAACGGTGTAAAAACGCTTTGCTGCCTTCCTCCGGCGTACAGACAAAGAAATCGCCCTCGGCCTGTTTGAAATAATCCACCAGCCACGATTTGGCTTCACCGACGCCATCGCCCGCCATTTTTAACAGCAGATGATGCTCGTATTTATCGCGCCAGTTTTTCATGCGTGGCGGTAAATGGCTGGGGAACAGGTGACCGAATTTTTGCATTGCACGGTCGGTAAAATGCGGACGGAAGAATTTCACTTTCTCCAGCATCGCATCGGTGCGTCCCTTGAGATTAAAGAAGAACGGCATCTTGTCGGTGCCTAACTTATCAATCATCAGGAAGGTGTCTTTGCCGTATTTTTCCGCAATATCGTAGATATCCCGGTGCATATATTCCCCGGCAACCGGCAAATTTTCGAAATTAGCCAGAATATGACGGCGGATTTCGGTCAGCACTTCCGGCTGGTTGGTGCCGATATAAAACACCTGCTGATTTTTTTCCGCTTCGAAGGTATCAAGACGTACCGCAAAGACGGCCAGCTTACCTGCGCAACCAGAAGATTCAAATAACCGATCCGGATCAGCGTTATAACGTGCGGGCGTGTCGGCTTCAATATCACGAACGCGGTGGACATAGTCATAATCGTGGGCGTGACGACCATCGTGGCGCACATCGTCATCTTTGATGCGATCGTCATCCAGCTTGCTAAGGATCTGCTCCGGCGTTTCGCCCAGATCAATCCCCAGATGGTTAACCAGCGTCAGCTTGCCATCTTCATTTATACGCGCGAATAACGACATTTCGGTATACGCCGGGCCACGTTGCACCAGCGAACCACCAGAGTTATTACAGATACCGCCGATGACCGATGCGCCTATACACGATGATCCAATCACCGAGTGCGGTTCGCGTCCCAGCGGTTTGAGGGCTTTTTCCAGTGAATAGAGCGTGGTGCCCGGATAGGCCAGCACCTGTTCGCCCTTGCCGAGAACGTGTAGCTTGTCGAGACGCAGGGTGCTGATGATCACGATATCGCGATCATAGTCGTTACCGTTTGGCGTAGATCCTTCGGTCAGACCTGTATTGGCGGCCTGCATGAGAATAATTTTGTCGGCGGTGACGCAGGCTTTCAGCACCCGCCACAATTCCAGTAGTGAGCCAGGGAAAACGACAGCCAGCGCGTCGCCCTGACCAGAACGGAAGCCCTTGCGATAGCGGGCCGTTTTTGCGGGATCGGTGAGCAGGTGTGAATGACCGACCAGACGGGCAAGTTCATTCAAAAAGGCTTTATTATCAGTTGTTGTCATGGAAGACATTTTCCACTCCTTGTGGTGGCGAAAAAATATCACAAACTAGAATAGCGCCTTGTATGACAATTCAGCGAGTGAATATTTTGAAAATTCAGACAATAAACTGAGCATTCTTTTTCTCTCTCTATCATGCTTATGGCAAACTACGGTTTTTGCACCATTTTCGCTGCCTCGTCGGGCAACAGAGGAAGAAAAATCCATATGAAATGGCTATGTTCAGTAGGAATCGCGGTGAGTCTGGCCCTGCAGCCAGCACTGGCGGATGATTTATTCGGCAACCATCCATTAACGCCCGAAGCGCGGGATGCGTTCGTCACCGAACTGCTTAAGAAAATGACAGTTGATGAGAAAATTGGTCAGCTGCGTTTAATCAGCGTCGGCCCGGATAATCCGAAAGAGGCGATCCGCGAGATGATCAAAGACGGGCAGGTTGGGGCGATTTTCAACACCGTAACCCGTCAGGATATCCGCGCCATGCAGGATCAGGTGATGGAATTAAGCCGCCTGAAAATTCCTCTTTTCTTTGCTTACGACGTGCTGCACGGTCAGCGCACGGTGTTCCCGATTAGCCTCGGTCTGGCCTCGTCTTTTAACCTCGATGCGGTGAAAACAGTCGGGCGTGTCTCTGCTTATGAAGCGGCAGATGATGGCCTGAATATGACCTGGGCACCGATGGTCGATGTTTCGCGCGATCCGCGCTGGGGACGTGCTTCCGAAGGTTTTGGCGAAGATACGTATCTCACCTCAATAATGGGTAAAACCATGGTGCAAGCGATGCAGGGTAAAAGTCCGGCAGATCGCTACTCGGTGATGACCAGCGTCAAACACTTTGCCGCTTACGGCGCGGTAGAAGGCGGTAAAGAGTACAACACCGTCGATATGAGTCCGCAGCGCCTGTTTAATGATTATATGCCGCCGTACAAAGCGGGGCTGGACGCAGGCAGCGGCGCGGTGATGGTGGCGCTGAACTCGCTGAACGGCACGCCAGCCACCTCCGACTCCTGGCTGCTGAAAGATGTTCTGCGCGACCAGTGGGGCTTTAAAGGCATCACCGTTTCCGATCACGGCGCAATCAAAGAGCTGATTAAACATGGCACAGCGGCAGACCCGGAAGATGCGGTGCGCGTGGCGCTGAAATCCGGCATCAACATGAGTATGAGCGACGAGTATTACTCGAAGTATCTGCCTGGGTTGATCAAATCCGGCAAAGTGACGATGGAAGAGCTGGATGACGCTGCCCGTCATGTACTGAACGTTAAATATGATATGGGGTTGTTTAACGACCCGTACAGCCATCTCGGTCCGAAAGAGTCTGACCCGGTGGATACCAATGCCGAAAGCCGCCTGCACCGCAAAGAAGCGCGTGAAGTGGCACGCGAAAGCCTGGTGTTGCTGAAAAACCGTCTCGAAACGTTACCGCTGAAAAAATCAGCCACCATTGCGGTGGTTGGGCCATTGGCGGACAGCAAACGTGACGTGATGGGCAGCTGGTCCGCAGCCGGTGTTGCCGATCAATCTGTTACTGTGCTAACAGGGATTAAAAACGCCGTCGGTGAAAACGGTAAAGTGCTGTACGCCAAAGGGGCGAACGTCACCAGTGACAAAGGCATTATCGATTTCCTGAATCAGTATGAAGAGGCGGTCAAAGTCGACCCGCGCTCGCCGCAAGAGATGATTGATGAAGCGGTGCAAACCGCGAAGCAATCTGATGTGGTGGTGGCTGTGGTCGGTGAAGCTCAGGGGATGGCGCACGAGGCCTCCAGCCGTACCGATATCACTATTCCGCAAAGCCAACGTGACTTGATTGCGGCGCTGAAAGCCACCGGTAAACCACTGGTGCTGGTGCTGATGAACGGACGTCCGCTGGCGCTGGTGAAAGAAGATCAGCAGGCTGATGCGATTCTGGAAACCTGGTTTGCGGGGACTGAAGGCGGTAATGCAATTGCCGATGTATTGTTTGGCGATTATAACCCGTCCGGCAAGCTGCCGATGTCCTTCCCGCGTTCTGTCGGGCAGATCCCGGTGTACTACAGCCATCTGAATACCGGTCGCCCGTATAATGCCGACAAGCCGAACAAATACACTTCGCGTTATTTTGATGAAGCTAACGGGGCGCTTTATCCGTTCGGCTATGGTCTGAGCTATACCACTTTCACCGTCTCTGATGTGAAACTTTCTGCGCCGACCATGAAGCGTGACGGCAAAGTGACCGCCAGCGTGCAGGTGACGAACACCGGTAAGCGCGAAGGGGCGACGGTAGTTCAGATGTACCTGCAGGATGTGACGGCTTCCATGAGTCGCCCGGTAAAACAGCTGAAAGGCTTTGAGAAAATCACCCTGAAACCGGGCGAAACCCAGACTGTCAGCTTCCCGATTGATATCGAGGCGCTGAAGTTCTGGAATCAACAGATGAAATATGACGCCGAGCCTGGCAAGTTCAATGTCTTTATCGGCACTGATTCCGCACGCGTTAAGAAAGGCGAGTTTGAGTTGCTGTAATGCTTTAGCAAGGGCGCGACGTTTGCGCCCTTTGCCTGATGTTCATATCTTAACTTGCTGAATTTTCGCCCTTTGTAGGCCGGATAAGGCGCTCGCGCCGCATCCGGCAGGAAACGCCGGACCGAATATGCCTCTTAAGTATTTATCTGATTCTGTAACTGAATCCGTCCGCTCAGGCTAACCCTGTCATTATCAACTATGCTTTTCTCTTAATTCGCTGAAAACAACAGTAAAAGAATGAGGAAAGCATCATGCCACTCTCAAAGGTCTGGGCAGGTTCACTGGTTTTGTTGGCAGCCGTGAGCCTGCCGCTGCACGCGGCTTCCCCAGTTAAAGTCGGTTCAAAAATCGATACCGAAGGCGCGCTGCTCGGCAATATCATTTTGCAGGTGCTGGAAAGCCACGGCGTACCAACGGTCAATAAAGTGCAACTTGGAACGACTCCTGTGGTGCGCGGGGCGATTACTTCCGGTGAACTGGATATCTATCCGGAATATACCGGCAATGGCGCGTTTTTCTTTAAAGATGAAAACGATGCGGCATGGAAAAATGCCGGGCAGGGCTACGAGAAAGTCAAAAAGCTCGATGCAGAGCAAAACAAGTTAATCTGGCTGACGCCCGCACCTGCGAATAACACCTGGACCATCGCCGTGCGTCAGGATGTGGCAGAGAAAAATAAACTCACTTCGCTTGCTGACCTGAGTCGTTACCTGAAAGAGGGCGGCACCTTCAAACTGGCTGCCTCAGCAGAGTTTATCGAACGCGCCGATGCGTTACCCGCGTTTGAAAAAGCCTATGGCTTTAAGCTCGGTCAGGATCAGTTGCTGTCACTGGCTGGTGGCGATACGGCAGTGACGATCAAAGCCGCTGCTCAGCAAACCTCTGGCGTTAATGCCGCAATGGCTTACGGTACCGACGGTCCGGTCGCGGCGCTGGGGCTGCAAACCTTAAGCGATCCGCAAGGCGTGCAACCTATCTACGCACCTGCACCAGTGGTGCGTGAATCGGTGTTGAAGGAGTATCCGCAAATGGCACAGTGGCTACAGCCAGTCTTCGCCAGCCTCGATGCAAAAACATTGCAGCAACTGAATGCCAGCATTGCTGTGGAAGGACTGGATGCCAAAAAAGTGGCTGCCGACTACCTGAAACAAAAAGGGTGGACGAAGTAATTTCCCGTGACTTATCTACGTATTAATCCTGTTCTGGCGCTGTTGCTGTTGCTGACGGCAATCGCAGCGGCGCTGCCGTTTATCAGTTACGCGCCTAATCGTTTAGTTTCGGGTGAGGGGCGTCATCTCTGGCAGCTGTGGCCGCAAACGATCTGGATGCTGGTGGGCGTTGGTTGCGCCTGGATGACAGCCTGTTTTATTCCCGCTAAAAAAGGCAGCATTTTTGCACTCATTCTGGCGCAATTCGTCTTCGTATTGCTGGTGTGGGGAGCAGGAAAGGCGGCGACACAACTGGCACAAAATGGCAGTGCGCTGGCGCGTACCAGCCTCGGCAGTGGTTTCTGGCTGGCTGCGGCGCTGGCATTGCTGGCCTGTAGCGATGCCATCCGCCGAATCTCCACGCATCCGCTGTGGCGCTGGTTGTTGCATATGCAGATTGCCATTATTCCGCTGTGGTTGCTGTACTCCGGCACGCTTAACGATCTCTCGCTAATGAAAGAATACGCCAACCGTCAGGATGTGTTTGACGACGCGCTGGCACAACATCTGACGTTGCTGTTTGGTGCGGTGCTGCCTGCGTTAGTGATTGGTGTGCCGTTGGGCGTCTGGTGCTACTTTTCCACTGCGCGGCAGGGGGCGATTTTTTCGCTACTCAATGTCATTCAGACCGTGCCTTCGGTGGCGCTCTTTGGCCTGTTGATTGCGCCGCTTGCCGCGCTGGTTACGGCCTTTCCGTGGCTGGGTAAGCTCGGCATAGCAGGAACCGGAATGACACCCGCACTGATTGCGCTGGTGCTCTATGCCTTGCTGCCGCTGGTGCGCGGCGTGGTAGTCGGCTTGAACCAGATCCCGCGCGATGTGCTGGAGAGCGCCAGAGCGATGGGCATGAGCGGGGCGCAGCGATTCCTGCATGTTCAGTTACCGCTGGCGTTACCGGTATTTCTGCGTAGCCTGCGGGTGGTGATGGTGCAAACTGTCGGCATGGCGGTGATTGCGGCGTTAATCGGCGCAGGCGGTTTTGGTGCGCTGGTTTTCCAGGGGCTGCTAAGCAGTGCCATTGATTTAGTGTTGCTGGGGGTGATCCCGGTAATTGTTCTGGCGGTGCTGATCGATGCGCTGTTCGATTTGCTTATCGCACTGCTGAAGGTGAAACGTAATGATTGAATTTAGCCATGTCAGCAAACTGTTCGGCGCACAAAAAGCCGTTAACGATCTCAATCTCAATTTTCAGGAAGGGAGTTTTTCGGTGCTGATTGGCACTTCTGGCTCCGGCAAATCCACCACCCTGAAAATGATTAACCGCCTGGTGGAGCATGACAGCGGCGTGATCCGCTTTGCCGGAGAAGAAATTCGCTCGCTGCGAGTACTGGAGTTGCGCCGCCGGATGGGCTATGCCATTCAATCTATTGGCCTGTTTCCCCACTGGAGCGTGGCGCAAAATATTGCCACCGTGCCGCAATTACAAAAATGGTCACGGGCGCGGATCGACGATCGTATCGACGAATTAATGGCGCTACTGGGGCTGGAGCCAAATTTGCGTGAGCGTTATCCGCATCAGCTTTCCGGTGGTCAGCAGCAACGTGTGGGAGTGGCGCGCGCACTGGCTGCCGATCCGCAAGTCTTACTGATGGATGAACCTTTTGGCGCGCTGGACCCGGTAACGCGCGGCGCGTTGCAACAAGAGATGACGCGCATACACCGTTTGCTGGGGCGTACCATTGTGCTGGTCACTCATGATATTGATGAGGCGCTACGGCTGGCAGAACATCTGGTATTGATGGATCACGGTGAAGTGGTGCAGCAGGGCAATCCGCTGACGATGCTGACTCGTCCGGCGAATGATTTTGTTCGCCAGTTTTTTGGACGTAGTGAACTGGGTGTGCGCCTGCTTTCGTTACGTAGTGTGGCGGATTACGTGCGTCGCGAAGAACGTGCAGAAGGTGAGGCACTGGCAGAAGAGATGACGCTACGCGATGCGCTCTCCCTGTTTGTCGCGCGGGGATGCGAGGTGCTGCCGGTGATGAACACGCAGGGCCAGCCTTGCGGCACGCTGCATTTTCAGGATCTGCTGGTGGAGGCGTAAACGTATGAAGATGTTGCGCGATCCGCTGTTCTGGCTCATTGCTCTGTTTGTGGCACTGATTTTCTGGCTGCCTTACAGCCAGCCGCTGTTTGCTGCCTTGTTCCCACAACTGCCACGCCCCGTTTATCAGCAAGAGAGTTTTGCAGCTCTGGCACTGGCTCATTTCTGGCTGGTGGGAATTTCGAGTTTGTTTGCGGTGATCATTGGTACTGGTGCCGGAATTGCTGTCACTCGCCCTTGGGGCGCGGAATTTCGTCCACTGGTGGAAACTATTGCCGCCGTTGGACAGACTTTTCCGCCCGTTGCAGTGCTGGCGATTGCCGTTCCGGTGATCGGCTTTGGCCTGCAACCGGCGATTATCGCCTTGATCCTTTACGGTGTGCTACCCGTCCTGCAGGCGACACTTGCCGGGCTGGGATCGATTGATGCCAGCGTGACCGAAGTTGCCAAAGGCATGGGAATGAGTCGTGGTCAGCGACTGCGTAAGGTCGAGCTACCGCTGGCGGCTCCGGTGATTCTGGCGGGCGTGCGAACTTCGGTGATTATCAACATTGGTACGGCGACGATCGCCTCAACGGTAGGGGCCAGCACGCTGGGTACGCCCATCATCATCGGGCTTAGCGGATTTAATACCGCGTATGTGATCCAGGGGGCGTTACTGGTGGCACTGGCGGCGATCATCGCAGACCGCCTGTTTGAAAGGCTGGTGCAGGCGTTCAGCCAGCACGCAAAATAAAGGTATAACCTGCGAGCATGACGCCACCAATTCCGCCTAACGCCATAAACAGGAACAGGGCGATGACCCCAATTTTAGCTATGCGCATAATGCACTCCTTATGTTAACGAAAGGATTGTACAGTAAAGCGCATTTGTTAACGAATCATTAAATGCCGAGTGGGAAAATATCATGGCCTTGTTCCTGCCAACTGGTGAGTTGCTGCTGTTGGGCGGAGGTTCGATTTTCACCGCACCACACCAGCAATGTACGGCCTTCGAACAGTTCAGGGCGTAGTTGATTGAGCGAGTGGGCGAGGACATCAATGCGCCATCCTTGTTGACTGGCAATCCAGCCCTCCAGCCACAGACGGGTGGTATCCTGAATATTCCAGCCAACCACCAGCGCATCTTTACCCTGTTTTTTACGTGCCGAAGCCAGACAAATGGCAATGTAGTTGATCAGTACGCCGTCGAGGATCGCCAGCAGCGCCTGGAGAGTCGGTTGTTGGCACTGAAGCCGTCGGCGCAGTGGAATGAACAGATGTGTGGTGAGTGTCTGGGCGGGGTAACCCTGACCGCGCTCTTTGATCCACGTTCGCAGGCTATGCAGATTGCCGCTTTGCAGGTAAGTCAGTAATGTTTCTTGCTGATCGCGCCAGCCGTTCTGCACATCAACATTTTCATTACTGAGCAGCATTTTTACTTTGCTGACCTGCACGCCATTGTCGATCCAGCGTTTGATCTCGCGGATCCGGTCAATATCGGCATCGTTGAACAGCCGATGACCGCCGTCTGTCCGTTGCGGTTTCAGCAATCCGTAACGCCTCTGCCACGCGCGTAACGTGACAGGGATTAAGGGTAAACTAACTGATTTTACAAGTTTTTATTTTACCCCACTTTCTTATGGGGCATACATGGGACACTTTCAGATAGTCTTTTGTTAAGGAGTTCTATCTGTTCGTGATTGTTGTCTTTCATCCATGCTCCGTAAACATTGAATACCATTTGTGCGTTTGTGTGGCCCATCTGGCTTGCGATAAAACTAGGATTAGCTCCAGCGGCAAGTGACCAGCATGCATAAGTATGCCTGGATTGGTACGATTTTCTGTGTCTCAGACCTGCGCGTTTTAAGATACTTGTCCATGACTCCCTGATGGAGTCAACCTTATAGTGCGGTCCGGAAAACTGCCGCTGTTTTATTACCTGAGGACTAAAAACAAAAGTGCATTTATGCACAGTACTTCTCCCATATTCCCTCTGCTTTACCTCTACAGAATGTTGCTTTCCAAGCATGGTCATTTCCGCCTGACTTTTAAGAGCATCAATAGCTGGTTGAACCAGATGAATTGTCCTTCCGGTGCCAGCATCGGTTTTTGGTGGAGTGAATTCGCCAAGTTTTGTATAATTCCTACGGATGGTTATAGTCCTTGCTTTAAGATCTATATCTTCCCATGCCAGCGATACCAGCTCCCCGTGACGAATACCCGTGTATACAGCGAGAATCCACAGGTTTTTTGTTTGTTGATGACGGCAAGCCTCAATAAAACGAATAAATTCGTCACGGGTGAGAGGATCTGGTTTTACCTTGGACTTTTTTAAGGGTGCCAGACCGTTAAATGGGTTTCCTGAGGTATAACCATTATCTGTTGCAAATTGAAACATTCCAGCTATGGTTGTCATATAGTAGTTTACTGTGACCACTGAGCGCCCTTTTATGGAAGAAATCTTTCCATTAGAAAGCTTTTGGTAACCGGTCAACAAATCTCTCCTTGCGAAAAGTAAATCCTCTTTTGTTATGGATGAAACCAGTTTTTTCTCACCCAACATAGGCAACATGTTTTTAATTACTGACTGGTAACGATTAAGTGCATTCGCACAAATCTCAATTTTCTTAAGGTCCAACCATTTTTCCGAAAGTGCCTTAACGGTTATCTCTCTTTTTCCCAGACCAAAGTGTTTCAGGTTAGGGGAATTAGGGAACTGTGTGGCGTAGTCGAAACTCCCCATTCTGATTGCAAAACAAACGGAAGTGCGAAGTTCACCTGCGATCTTCCGGTTTTTGGCGGTGTCAGGAACACCGAGGTTTTCTCTGACACGTTTGCCATTATAGTGAAACCATATACGGAGTGATCCTCCATGGTTTTCAACGCCTGTCGGGTATGATACGTTACTCATTAAACCTCCCAGACGTCCAGGAGCATTAACAGGTTAACCGGAACTTGCATTTTTGGCACCTGGTTGTTTCTGGTTTTCGATCCATCGCATAATTTCTTCGATGTTGTACAGGCATTCACTGTAATGCCCAGGATCACCTTCTACAGCGTAATGGCGGTATTCTTTTCCCTGCATCCATGACTTTCTCCTGGCCCGCTCGATGGTGCCGGGCTTTAGCCCTGTTGATGCAATAAGGACTCTCTCCGTACACCATTTGCTGGGGGTTATCTGATAGATGATTGTCTGCATGCCAACCTCATAAAACTTTCATCCACGGCAGTGGCACCACATTTCAAACATTCGCTTCACAACTTCACGACAGTAGAAACCGTCAACATCTCGCGTCAGATCATAGCGATTGCCGTAACGCTGGTGGACCCATCGTTCAAATGCTTTATTCATTCTTTACTTCCTTTTCATGGCTCGTAATTTTTTCAGATGAGCTTCCTGCTCTGTTTCTGCCAGAATTTTGCGGTACTCCTGGTGGTCAATATGTTCGAACAGGCTGTTGAACTCAGTGATGCGTACCCGCCCGGAGCGCCCGTCCATCCTCCGAAAGAATACCGAGTGAACAGTACTGCGAGTAATTTTTACCGGGTAGCCAGCACTATCGGTGTATATCTGCCCGCGTTGAATCAAAGCGAACATGTGGTTATCCCCATCGACAAATCGAGAACACAACAAACGCTGCTGCGAATACCACCCCCAGAGTTACGATTGCATCACGCCAGCTCATTGATTCACCTCCTGCGGCGGTTCTGGCAGCGGCATCCAGTGGGTTACCTCCTTGAGATACAGGTCTTCGCCACCACCGTCATCCCAAGTGGGCTTGCCATCATTAAACCAGTCGCCATATACGCCGACCTGAGTGTTGGGGATGCTTGGTAGGTAGTTGTTTTTAAAGTCAGCAGCTAACACATAGCATTGTCGCTCTCCCATTTCTGGCATTCGCTCACTACAGCTTATCCAACTATCCGGAGTTACCGGAGAGTTGCCAGCCTCATACGCCACACGCATCCAGTGCATAAGCGTTTCAGTGCTCACACAGCCGCAATCAACATCAATTTTGCCGTGCTGCTGTTCCAGCCATTGCTCAAGCGTAGTGCTCATTTTTCATCCCCCCGATGATGCCATCTGCATCGCATCTCATAACACCCCCACTCAACACGAAAACCACATAGCCTGTGCAGATCCACCCACTTCTGCGCCATCGCTGGCGACGTGTAAATCACAGTGAATGCGTTATCTTCGTTGTCGATTTGCGTAAACGTCACTTTGTACAACAACCCACCGTCGACACATGCTGTGTTCAACGATTTATTGCTAATACCCTCAATCATTCGTACTCAACCCCCGCTGTTTTGAATTTGATCCCCGCTGCCTGCAATGCGTGCTCGACGTCGAAGCGGTCCAGCCATCCACCAAAGTGGTGCGGCATCATTACCACCCGCTCACCGCTATTTATTGGGTGGCCCATACGGGGTTCGTAGCCGTCCGGTAACTCGACTTCCCTCGCTTCCAGTTCTGCAATTCGGCACATAGCATCAATATTTGTGTCCTCCAGGCGCTTAATTTCATCCAGCAGCGCCAGTACCACCGACGGTGTGACCTTCATCCGAAACGCCTGCAATTTTTGAGGCGTTGCCACTGTTTCAATTGCTACTGCTGCCTCACGCAGTGCCTGATAATCAATCTCGCTCACGCCCGACCTCTCCCTGTGCTGTTTTATATGCCCGCAACATATCGCGGGTTTTACCGGATAAAACCGACTTCATGAAAAACACACCACTGTGAGTTGCAATAACGTCCGGCGTGCAAAGCAATGCAGCATCCACCACCCGGTTATGTTTACGAAATTCGAACACGGTGCAGGTGATCACGATGTTCGCTACGGCTCCGTAGTCCTGGTATTCGATTTTCATTCCGGATGCTCCTGAGCCACGTTGAAATCGCCATGATCACGACAAGGCATCACAACAAATTCAGGATTGCCATACATTGAGTTGATGATGGAATCAAACTGAATTCTGACCGCTTGCCCGTCACCGGAGGGACGTAACTGGACGGGAATAAATTTACGCTCACGACCAAACATCTTCTCTGGATAACTCAGGTAACCCGCCTGGATCACCGGGTGTGTACAGAGGTCAAATTTTTTCGAAATGATGCGTTCCAAATCCGGAAAACAACCGTCCACTAATTTAATGCCGGTAATGGACAGCCGGCGCTGAAACTGGTCGCGATGAACAGCGATCGGCTCTTTACTTAAAATCAGCTCTGTCGTTTCGGCTTTGGCCGGGACGCCACCTTCGAACTGGACAATGATGTTTTTCTTCGTCCGGATGCCGTGAGTCATGCGCAGTGCTACGAAACCATTGGTTGCCTCAATATGTTTTGGCGTGATGTGAAGACCGTTCAGGTAATAACGAACGTCGTTTTTAGCAGCGCACACCAGAGCGGCGCGAATAAGTTTTGACTGGATGATCATGCTTTATCCTCCCATCCGATTACCTGGAAAAGCCCCATCTTCGGGTGATACCAGCGTGTGCCGCGTGGTTCAGCCTCTGACATCATTTGGTGGAACGCCGCCATAAATGTCTCAAGCTCGACGACAGCCCTGCGAGACAACAGACCGTCCGGAGTCATAAATTCGTGCGTGTCGGTAGGGATGTGGTAGGCGTTGACCAGATTCCGACACTTGGCGTCACTCATTCCGCTTTTGGCTACCACCTGGCGGTAACCGACATATCCGGTGCGCATTGTGCCGCGTTTGATGTTCTCCACAGCTTTGGTGACCGTTTCGATCTTCTCTTCAACATGACTCAGGCGCTTCTGCTGGCGAACGGCATCGGCGGCCATTGCAGCGATCATCTCCATTTCCGTCAGCGGCGCGTGAGTTCGGAAATAGCTGTTAACCAGTTCGCGCTGAACCTGCCATGCAAGAGCATCGTTAAAAGGCTTCGTCAACATCAGGTAACCAGACTCGAAAAGAATGATCCCTTTGGCAGTTCGCGCGGCAAAGGCATCAGAAAGTGACTCCGTACGTATTACGTCCGCAGTCATTTCAAGAAAATCCACCCCTTCGATAAAGTGAGAACGGTTGCGGTTAAACGCAGCACGGGCGGTACCTTCCGGGCGCTGGTGGACGTCATCAATTATTGCAAATGTCACAACACGCTGACCGCGATATTCGATTACCGGAAACTGTTTGTTGTTGATGGTTACAATATTCATTTTTATCTCCAGACAGCCCGGCGTGTAATACCGGGCATATGTATTACTTAACCTGAATAAATGGTGTGTTGGCACCGCTGGTCATGTATTGCGGCAGTGTACCGTTCCACTTGTTGATGGCTTCCAGCTCCATAACACCGGGGTTCTGGCGCAGAGCTTCACCGCGTAAACGAATAGCATCGGCTTCGGCCTGGGCTTTTGTGCGAATCACATCTGCCTGTCCGGCAGCTTCCGCGCGCAACATGTTGGCTTCCGCTTCGCGCTGTTTTACTTCCTGCTCGCGTTGCAGGGTTTTCTGGTTCGCCGTGACTTTGGCATTAATGCTGTCGATAACAGTAGGCGGGTACTCCGGCTTACCCACATATGAGAGGCTCATTACCTGAATACCGATGGGCGTCATTTCTTCCTGAATGTCTTTAAGAGCTGCATCCAGCAGCTCAGACTTGCCGCCGTCGATAAATTTGTCGGTGGTCATTTTGCTGGCCAGTCGGTTGAGTGCGTCGGCTATCTTCTGGCGCAGGTCGGTGTCGGTAATGTCGTCCACGCCTTTGCGGTAGGTCTGAAAGACTGTGGTAACTTTGGATGGATCAACTTTGTAGGCCACGCCGATGTGATAGCCGATGGTTGTACCGTCACTCATCTGGAAACTGAATGGATCATCGTAGGTCTTCATCTGCTTAAAGGTCGGGAAGATGTAAACCTCAGTGTTCCATCCCGTCCAGTAGCGCCCAACACCGACCACTTCACCGACGCCTTTATCGTCGCCCAGTTTGTTTACTTTGATGCCCACATTACCAGGCTCAACGCGATCGCAACCGACAAGGCCAATGGTCGGCAGAACAAGGGCTAAAGCAAAAAGTAATTTTTTCATCTTTTATCCTTAGAAAAAGAAAGACCCTTATAAATGGCATAAATGCAGGGCGGGGTCAGACACGCCAGAGCAAAGCCAGAAATCACTGCTACCGTATCCTTCATTGATATGAGGGCCGGAACGATTAATCCGTAAATACATGTGATAATTGCCAGTGATATAACTATTCTGAAATAAATGTTCATGGTCCTCCTGATGTATTCGGCTTGCCTTATTTAATTGCGTCATGGTTAATTTCGTTTACGTCAGAATGGTTTTGTTGCCATCAGTTCGTAATATCCGGCGCTCCATGTGTCATATTTTCTGAACCATTTTTCTGTATACTGTTTCCTGGCGATGAGTCTGCGCAGTCGTCTGATTGTTCGCTGGTGTGCGCGGGTATACTCTGTGGTTGATTCTCCACGTTTCCATATCTCATTCCTGTTGAAGATAAAACGCTTGTCAGGATAGCGTTGTCGGAATCCTGAACGTTCAAAAGCGCGGGTGGTCATAAAGAATGCCAGGTAACGAATTGCCGTTTTTCGGCTGAGGCATTTTTTTGTTCTTCCGTGGCGTGTTACAAAAAATAACGGGCCGACGGGTGTATCATGTTTCTGTAATGCCTGGTCAATGGCGCTGGCGGTGCGGTTGTCGATCATTTCTTTATTTCTCCCGAATAACGTTCATGACTCATTACTTCCCAGTTCCGGCCGTCGTCTTTCGATAACAGCCGCCAGCGACGGTTAACCTTCAGACTGAGATATCCGGTGCGCTGTATCCGATGCGGAAATATCCGTCGGCATCGGTACAACAACAGGACCTGCAATGCCTGCCGGTGGATCCGCTCAGGAATGCGTGTTGCTGTTAATGCCACCGGTTTCCTCCTGAGCAGGTGCTGTTATCTGATACCCCGCTCTTTCTGCCAGCCGTATGAATGTATCCATGCTGGCAATCAGCTCGCCATCGCGGACTTTGCAGACACCTGTGACTTGGCCATTTTCAATTGTCATAACGATCTGCACTTTTTCGTGCACAACAGATACAGGGGATAAATTAGCCATCAGTTAATTCCTCCGCTGATATATTTTTCTTTCGCGTAATCAATAACCTCTTGAAAAAGGTTGTCTATAATTAACTTTCCGGTTTCAGTCAGGTATTCAGTATGTTGATTAATCCCGATAGCATTCTGGTATGCAGTGTGGATTTCGGTTTCACCCTCCACCCGGCCCAATTCACCACGGGTAATACCTTCGAAGCGTAACAGCAACTGGTTTATAAACTGTTCAGTTATTTCTATGGTCGTAATGTTCCCATCCGGAAGGTCAACAATAAGCAGATTACCACCTGTTTTACGTTTTATTCGATGGAGTGCCGCAACAGCTATACGGCGACGATATGTATTAATGGGTTCATGTGTCATTTGTTATTTCCCGTATGCTTTCCTGAGAAACAGTATTGCAACTGACCAGTATCCTGCATTAGCCATTAATAATGCGGTTTTATAAGCACTTCTGTTTTTCATGCATCACCACCATTTTCAGGTTGTGGAAATTCCCGACCAGAGACCGTTATGTTTTTATGGGTGATTGTTTATTGAGTTTTCTTTATTCGTTGCGCAGTGTGTCGATATACGCGTAAGCCATTTCACAGGTTTTATTCATGGAGCGAATGAGGCAACATAAATAATCGTCTGTCTCTCCTGAATCAGGCGAATTCTTAAATATAAATTCAAGCATGGATGTATTCTCTTTTATTTGTGCTGCCACTTCCTCAAGAATATTTAATGGAGTTATCATGTTCTTTGCTCCTTAAATGCATCGCATGCGCTTCTGGCGTATTGTTGTGCCAGTAAAAAGATATCATCCGAAAGTTCATCACATTCTTCATCACCGGAAGCCGAAATGATTAACCCCGCTTCAAGCAGTACGGCAATGTGATGAAAAGCTGTTTCCGGTTCGTTGGTGAGGCCTTTGAACATTTTCATCTTATGCTTCCTCCTGATTTTGTTTATAAGCACCAGTCAGTAACCACATTGGATCACAGCCAAGAACATTAGCCAGAGGGATAAGCATGCTGATGGTTGGTTCGTACTCTCCGCTCTCCCACTGGATGATAATTTCTTCATCGAGATCGAGCAGTCTGGCGAGTTCGGCTGTTGTTAAGCCGCAGTCTTCGCGTTGGGTGCGAAGACGGTTGTTGATTGCAGAATTTTTGTTCTGTAAAAGCATTGCTGACGATAGCTTTCTGGATATGCTATTTGTCATATCCCATGCCAGTCCTGCGCATGACTCTATATCGCTAGAGAGCGTAGCATCTGGTGTTGCTTTTGCTATTAGTGTAATGAGGCTGCCGAGGTTTTTCAGTTCTTCGAGACAGTCAAGAGTTGTAGCTTTATTGATCATGAGATGATACCTCAGTTACGAACTTTGTTTCATGGTAACTAAGGTATCAAGGTGTGGCAAGTGATTTTTGATACTTTGGTTTCTTTTTGTGTCTGATCAGAAAATATCCCACCTGGCATCAACCACAACACCTACTATTTCGCAATCATTGTCCATTTCTATGATTGGATATTGTGGATTAAGGGGCTTTAGAAACGCCTTTCCCATTTCAGAAATATATTTTTTGAATGTTGCTTCATGGGTAGATTTTTTTCTGGCGATGACGTAACACCCTGAAAAAACTTCTTTATCTGGGTTGACAAGGATCGACATTCCTTCAGGAAATGTTATTCCTACGGGCGAAGTCATTGAGTCTCCGTGCACTTCCAGCCAGAACCCCCTCTCACCAGCGTATTTTACAGAATGCCTCCAATTATCCTGATCATACATGTTGTAGTCATCACCAGCAGTTGCGAATAATCCTGCCTGAACCCAGTTAATTACAGGGTAAGAGTGTGCTGTGTCTCTCTGTGGGCAGCTCTTAACATTATTTTCCCAATGCTTATCTTTTTCATCTCCGTTCTGAAGCCACTGCGGTGAACACTGCAGTGCAGCTGCGACTTTAAAAAGGGTGTCACCGTTGAAACTTTTTGTAAGGCCTTGCTCGGCTTTACTGATTGCAACTCTGGTGACCCCTGCTTTTTTAGCCAACGCATCTTGCGTTAACCCAGCTTTTTGTCGTGCGTTGATGAGGCGTTCACCTAAAGATTTCATTTTTCTTCTCCTTTCATGGCTGCTGATACTAAAGTAACAGAATTTCTTGATACTTTGGATTCTCGCGTTTAACATTCTTGGATAACAGAGTATCCGGTGTGAGGCTAAAGAATGACCCTTTATGAAATATTAAAAACTCAATTTAAGACCAATGCCGCTATTGGCCGCAGGTTCCCAAAGAAAGGAAGGCCTCGTGGTAGTCAGGGAGTTGGAAAGTGGAAAACGCGGGGCGTTCCGGAGGATGTTGCCATTCTCTGCCATCTGGATCCGAACATTCCATATACACATCCAAGCTTAGCGCGCACGGGAGAGGTGAAGGGCTTGTATGTCCCAGAATTACGTTCAGACAGAGATGCCATCTAGGTACTGCCAGGCAGACGAAGAGTGGATTCAGCAGCAGTTACAGGGGCTGCCTCCGTCACTGAGACGGAAGGTCGCCCTGAAATATGCGGAGGTATACGAAATCACTTTTGACGCTGAGCCTGTTTCATTCCGCAAGGAGAACAGAGCAAGGCACGAAGCAAACACAAGGCTCCGCTTGTTTGTGAGAAATCAGGGCAGAGCTTTACAGGGGTATACAACTCAGCCGCCCCTGGCAGGAACGCAATCGCGCTCCTGATTGGTACCGGGCTTAAAGGTGTCCGGTGGCTGATTGAAAATGGTAAAAATATTTAGACGTCTATATGTCTGGATGTGTTTGCCACCCCCTAAATGTTTATGGGGGAAAGGGGGCGGTGTTGATCTTTTAGCGCGAAGCGCTGGAACAGGCTTTTCCAAGAAGACGGGTACATAGGTTAGGTAGATCTCTGTAAAGGGGAAATACCAGAAGATGTGCGGACGCCTAGACGTCCAGATGTAAATGTTCAGAGGTGATTTTATGGTTAACAGTTTTGATGGTGAAAAATGGCTTCCGGTTCCTGTTGCTCCGTATGGTGATGCTTACCTCGTTAGCTCGGCGGGACGCATCCGTGGGGTTAATCGAATTGCTGAATCGGAATTTTTTATTCGCCAAATTCGTGGCGTGTTCCTCAAGGGAAGAGTGCGCCGGGATGGATATAAAACCGTTAACCTGAGCTACAAACGTAATCGCCAAACTTTTGCCGTACACCGTCTGGTAGCGCTGGCTTTTTGCAGCAACCCTTACAACCACCCTGAAGTGAACCATAAGGACGGCAACAAGCTGAATAACCATGCATCCAATCTGGAGTGGGTTAGCCATAGCGAAAACATTCAGCATTCTATTCACACCGGGCTGAATAATTCTCAGGGGGCGAACAACAAACAATTTAAGGGCCTGATTGTCGCCACAAATATTGCGACCAGGGAAGAGCAAACCTTTTGCGGGAAAAAGGCGCTAATTAGTGCCGGGTTTGATCACGGTAGTGTTTATGCTGTTATTGCTGGAAGAACAAAGTCTCATCGCGGTCACCATTTCAGGCGCCTCCCGCTGAACCATGGGGAGGCAGCACAATGCAGCTGACGATCACGCCGAATTTTGCACAGGAACGGGCGTTAAACATGTTGCGCCGTTACTGGAAGGCAAACGACACCTTCATGGTGTATTCGCCAACAGGTAGCGGTAAAACGGGTCTGGCAGCCTTCATAGTTGCTGGTTTTGTCAGCCGTGGTATGCGCGCTCTGTTCTGTGTTCCGTACACCATCCTGATTGGTCAGACGGCTAATCGGTTCGTGCAGTATGGTTTACCTGGAGATGAAATCGGTTATATCTGGGCGGATCACCCGAACTACGATCCGGACCGGAAAATTCAGATTGCCAGCGCTGATACGCTTATTCGTCGTGTTTTTCCTGAAAATATCGATCTGCTGATTATCGACGAAGCGCACCTGCGTAAAAAACGCATCCTGAAGGATATCGAACGTCTGCGCGGCAAAGGCGTAAAGGTGATTGGCCTGTCGGGTACTCCGTTTTCCCCGTTCCTGGGCAAATACTATGACCGACTGATTAAACCGACCACCATCGGCGAGTTAATCCAGCGTGGCGATCTGAGTAAATACGAATTTTACGCGCCAACTAAGCCGGATCTGAAAGGTGTTAAAACCACATCTTCGCTTGAGTACGGCCGCGATTACAACGAAACACAGCTGGCTGAAATCATGTGCGGCTCTACGCTGGTGGGCGACATTGTACAGAACTGGCTGGAGAATGGTCGGGATCTACCTACCATCGCTTTCTGCGTCAACGTAGCCCACGCCAATTACCTGACAATCCAGTTTAACCTGGCGGGTGTTAACGCTGAGGTAATGACCGCAGACACTCCGGTAGATGAGCGCCAGACCATCATTCACCGCTTTGAAACCGGTGCAACGAAAATCATCGTTAGTGTGGGCGTTCTGGTAGCCGGATTCGATAGTGACGTTCGTTGCATCATCTACGCCAGGCCAACAAAAAGCGAAATTCGCTGGTTGCAGGCGCTCGGGCGTGGGCTGCGCACCGCACCGGGTAAAGAGTCCTGCCTTATCTTCGATCACAGCGGCACCGTGCACCGTTTGGGTTATCCGGATTCAATCGAGTACGACGAGCTTCCCGGTAAGTCTGACGGCATGGAGGAAAGCGCGCGCCGGGCAGTTGAGGAACGGGCCGAAAAACTGCCACATGAATGCCCTCAATGCCACTACATGAAGCCAGCAGGCGTCTATGTTTGCCCGAAATGTGGACACAAGCCGCTGCGAGGTGAAGACGTTGATACTGACACTAGCCGCAAACTTAATAAGCTGGGTAAAAATCAGCATCAGTCGACGAAGGCAGAGAAACAGTCCTGGTGGAGTCAGATCAAATTTTATCAGCGCCAGCGTGCTTCGCTGGGGCGTCCAGTCAGTGACGGATGGTGTGCTCACACTTTCCGGGAAAAGTTCGGTGAGTGGCCTGACGGACTGAGTAACTTTCCGATGGAAATTACCCCTGAGGTAAATAACTACATCAGACACAAACTGATCCGGTTTGCCAAAGGCCACCAGCGGGTTCAGAAGGTCACTGAAAACGCACAAACAACGATTGATTTATCTCAGGAACGTGATGAACGACGTGAGATACCGGCAGGCAGTGAGGCCTGGCGCATCATGCAGGCAAAGCACCAACTCCAGAAAAATATAAACAATCTGAGTCAGTAAGATGAAAACAGCAGATGCAGCGAAAGGCCGCTGGCCTGAAATATTAGAGCACTTCGGTCTGCCGCCGATAACCGGAAAAAATCACTTCAAGGGTGAATGCCCGGTATGCGGTGCACGTGGCAAGTTCCGAATTGACGACCGCGACGGTGCAGGAACGTGGATCTGTGTATGTGGTAGTGGCGATGGTATGAAACTTGTCACCCTGACACAGGCGAAGCCATTTAACGAGATTTGTACCGAAATAGACCGCCTGATCGGTAATGATTACCAACGGGTTAAAATCCCGGTAACCAGCAGCGCCACCAGCTTACGCAAACGGGTATTGAGCAAGTTTTCAAAACTGGAGGCACTGCGTGGTACATCCGGCGCAGCGTATCTTAATTCTCGTGGAATATTCAGTCTTCCTGCTGAGGCGATCCGGTTCAATGCCAGGCAGAGACACAACGGGAGTGTGTTCCAGTCTCTTTATTCACTTGCTACGGACGATAAAGGGGAGTTGTGCTATCTGCACCAGACTCTGCTTGATGGTGATAAAAAAGCAGATATCGGTAGCAGTGCAAAGCGCCTCAAATCCCTGCAGGAAGATAACTATTTGGATCACGCTCGTTCTGTAGCTATCCGCATGTTTCCTGTCGCCAGCACTCTGGGTATCGCCGAAGGCATCGAAACAGCGCTGTCAGCGCACCAGATTTATAACGTGAACACCTGGGCAACCATTAACAGCGGCTTTATGAAAAAGTTTCGCGTACCAGCTGGTGTTCTGCACCTGATTATTTTTGCCGACCGTGACGAGAACAGCGCCACCGGGCTGGCTGCGGCTTGCGAATGTGCTCATGCCAATCTGATGGCAAAGAATGACCTGCAGCGCGTGAGCGTGTACTGGCCGGATCACGATGATTTCAACAATATGCTCATGAACGGTGATCAGGTTCGAGAGCTGGTTTTCCATAAGAAAAAGGCGGTTGCGTAATGCGTACTGATAATAACGAACATAAAGCACTATTCACCATCCCGACGGCAGCGTACAGCTCCGCCCTCGCAAACATCAAGCCCCTGCCAGAGCAACGGAGAATCACCGGGCATAAGCAGACTGATGCTTATCTTTGGGTGCTGGAGGTTATCCGTCTGAACGAACCCGCACATCTGGATGCTGCTGAGGCTGCGCTGGTGAAAATTAAAATTTCCCCAAAAGAGGCTCAGGAACGCTATTCGCGTTATCTGCTGGCGAATGGTTACGAACCTTTCCAAGTTGCGTTCGGCATCATCGGCATGGATAACCCTGCGCAGGTTATCAGGAACGCCCGGGAGAACATCAAAAAAGCGGCATCAGTCAGGGCTACGTTTGGTAGCTATGAAGCAGCGCTCGAAGATGTGGAAGCAGAGCGGGTCATCAGGTCTTCCCAGAAATTTATCAACGATCATCTCTGGGGCTGGACTGCGGCAGAGAAAAAAGCCGGAAGCATTGGCGGCAGCCGCATGAACGAAATTGATGAACAGCGTCGGGCATTTGTTGATGGATATCGCGATGTGCTGCCTGAGCCTTATACGCTGTCTGATGTTGTTCGCGAGTTCGTTTACTGGGACTGGCTCTACAGTGTTCGCCACACTGCAACTAAAGAACAGGGCGATGAGTTTGGTTACTCTGAGCATCACGAATCGGTATATGACCGCGAGCGCTACCTTGAAAAATTGCTGGCAACCATCAAACCGGTGACACGCGCTGAAGCCGTGGAGGTGTGCCGCTGGTTTCTGGCAAGTGGTAAGGGTGAATGCATGGAAGACGACGGTGCAGCGGTCATTCTCAATCTGGTTGGTGAGTGCGAATAATGCGTGATATTCAGATGGTTCTTGAACGCTGGGGCGCATGGGCGGCAAATAATCATGAGGATGTGACCTGGTCGTCCATTGCTGCCGGTTTTAAGGGATTAATTCCTTCAAAAGTAAAATCTCGCCCGCAATGTTGTGACGATGACGCGATGATCATTTGCGGGTGCATGGCCCGTCTGAAAAAGAACAACAGCGATTTACACGATTTATTAGTAGATTATTATGTATGTGGTATGACATTCATGTCACTGGCAAGTAAGCATTGCTGCTCGGATGGTTATATCGGGAAAAGGTTACAGAAGGCTGAGGGCATAATTGAAGGGATGTTAATGGCATTAGATATCCGGTTAGATATGGATATCGTTGCTAATAATTCTAATTGATATGCAATTGTTTACTAAAAGTTATTAAAAATGGGGCGTGGAAACGCCCCCAAAATAAAGGGTAATATATAACAGAAGGTTTATATAGTAAGAAGCAAGGTAGTGCTTCTAAAGGAAGTGGCTTGAGGGCTCCACTTATATGTTGGGGAGGCAAAGCCTCCCGCAACATATCTTTTTCGTAAGTCAGATTAGAACTGATAAACCAGACCTACAGCGACGATGTCGTCGGTATCAATACCAGCTGTTTTGGTAAACTTACTATCGTCAATTAAGTTGATTTTGTAATCAACAAAAGTGGACATGTTTTTATTAAAGTAGTAAGTAGCACCGACATCGACATACTTGACTAAGTCTCGGTCACCATGAACACCAAGGTCTTTACCTTTTGACTGAAGGTAAGCAACAGATGGGCGCAGACCGAAGTCAAACTGATATTGTGCTACTGCTTCAAAGTTTTGTGCTTTGTTTGCAATATGGTTATTACCAAAAACGGTCATATTCTGAGTTTCAGAATATGTGGTAGCCAGATAGATATTGTTCGCATCATATTTCAGGCCTGCAGCCCATACTTCCGCATTTTTGCCGGAGGCATTGAATTTGCTCTTACCATAGGCGACCTGACCGTCAGTGCGATCTGATTTAGCATAGGTTGCACCCACGCCGAATCCTTCATACTCATAAGTAGTGGAGAAACCGAAACCATCACCATTGGCTTCAGTTACGTCAGTGCGGTCATTTTTACCCTGATACTGAGCAGCAAAGTTCAGGCCATCGACCAGACCAAAGAAGTCGTTGTTACGATAAGTTGCAACACCAGTAGTGCGGCCAGTCATGAACACATCTGTCTGGGTCCAGGTATCACCACCGAATTCTGGCAGAACGTCAGTCCACGCACCGATGTCGTATGCTACACCGTAGTTACGACCGTAATCGATTGAGCCGTAATCACCAAATTTCAGGCCTGCAAATGCAAGACGGGTTTTGTCTTTGGAAGAACCTTGAGATTCAGCACGGTTGCCTTTGAAGTCATATTCCCACTGACCGAAACCAGTCAGTTGATCGTTGATTTGGGTTTCACCTTTGAAGCCAAGACGAGCATAAGTAGTATCACCATCATCTGCATCATTAGAGGAGAAGTAGTGCTTGGCATTAACTTTCCCGTATAGATCCAGCTTGTTACTGTCTTTATTATAAATTTCAGCTGCCTGAGCAGACATCGCCATCAGTACTGATGCAGCTACAGCAGAAATTGCCACTGTTAATTTTTTCATTGTACGCCCTTTTTTTGAACTATTATAAAAAAATGATGTCACTGCGCGATAAATATTCATCTAATCAATGTGATTATTTCAAGATGTAAGTTTTAGTTTCTCATTTAATTTGTGACGTAGATCTCTATTTTTATCTGAACCTTTTCTATCTAATCCTATTCATGGCTCTTGTTTGAACAAAAATAAATCTATTAGCTGATTTATATTAATGACACTTATTTATAAGCGCCCTATAATTTTTTGGCTTAATTTAAACAACCTAAAAATAACATCGGAAATTATTCATTGGTTATTTGTTGAAGTTTTCTTATGTATTTGTGGTGGTGTTTTGAACACTCGGTGGCATTCTCACAAATATCATTTAGTAGTTTACGTACGTAAAAAATTGGTTATGCTGTTAAGAGTGGTTACTTCGTCACACAGCTTAAACCCGCCGTCGAGCGGGTTTTTTTGTGCCTGAACGTTAAATGCGCTGGTGGTTGTGAATGCCGACTGCGGCGGTATTTTGGCGTGACGGCGCAGGTGCCGTATACCGATGGGTGATGCTGCCAACTTACTGATTTAGTGTATGATGGTGTTTTTGAGGTGCTCCAGTGGCTTCTGTTTCTATCAGCTGTCCCTCCTGTTCAGCTACTGAC
>OATL01000323.1_pt1 | contig 29395 bp, 31 predicted proteins | sample 1476011 | NCBI WGS metagenome assembly OATL01 (sample SAMEA2579975, study PRJEB22360) | human gut metagenome | biome: human gut; feature: human-associated habitat; material: faeces | place: Denmark | collected 2008/2010
CGACAAGAAGGGAAAGGGCCTTCCCGAGAGTGGTAAAGGAGAGGCCCTGGAAATACCCCACAGCCCCGAAAAAGAGCCAGTCAGTTGCTTAACTGACTGGCATTACAGCCCTTGAGCTGCCGTTTTTTTATTCTGTTAGTTGTGAAACTGAAGCGATTTAGTCACTATCGATCTCATCAAATATGGCTCGCTTTGAGATATTCCTCAAGTAAAAAAACACCTCTTCCTGCGATTTCTCACAAAAAAGATTCGTTGACAAAAAGTGACAAAATTATGAGATTTCCATCACACATTTTGACATCAGGAACGGTATGCTGAATTCACCAAGACGGGAAGACAAGAGGTAAAATTTATGACAATGAACATTACCAGCAAACAAATGGAAATTACTCCGGCCATCCGCCAACATGTCGCAGACCGTCTCGCCAAACTGGAAAAATGGCAAACACATCTGATTAATCCACATATCATTCTGTCCAAAGAGCCACAAGGGTTTGTTGCTGACGCCACAATCAATACACCTAACGGCGTTCTGGTTGCCAGTGGTAAACATGAAGATATGTACACCGCAATTAACGAATTGATCAACAAGCTGGAACGGCAGCTCAATAAACTGCAGCACAAAGGCGAAGCACGTCGTGCCGCAACATCGGTGAAAGACGCCAACTTCGTCGAAGAAGTTGAAGAAGAGTAGTCCTTTATATTGAGTGTATCGCCAACGCGCCTTCGGGCGCGTTTTTTGTTGACAGCGTGAAAACAGTACGGGTACTGTACTAAAGTCACTTAAGGAAACAAACATGAAACACACACCGTTTTTCTTCGCATTCTTTTTTACCTTCCCCTGAATGGGAGGCGTTTCGTCGTGTGAAACAGAATGCGAAGACGAACAATAAGGCCTCCCAAATCGGGGGGCCTTTTTTATTGATAACAAAAAGGCAACACTATGACATCGGAAAACCCGTTACTGGCGCTGCGAGAGGAAATCAGCGCGCTGGATGAAAAATTATTAGCATTACTGGCAGAGCGACGCGAACTGGCCGTCGAGGTGGGAAAAGCCAAACTGCTCTCGCATCGCCCGGTACGTGATATTGATCGCGAACGCGATTTGCTGGAAAGATTAATTACGCTCGGTAAAGCGCACCATCTGGACGCCCATTACATTACTCGCCTGTTCCAGCTCATCATTGAAGATTCCGTATTAACTCAGCAGGCACTGCTCCAGCAACATCTCAATAAAATTAATCCGCACTCAGCACGCATCGCTTTTCTCGGCCCCAAAGGCTCCTATTCACATCTTGCCGCTCGTCAGTACGCTGCGCGTCACTTTGAGCAATTCATTGAAAGTGGCTGCGCCAAATTTGCCGATATTTTTAATCAGGTGGAAACCGGCCAGGCCGACTATGCCGTCGTACCGATTGAAAATACCAGCTCCGGTGCCATAAACGACGTTTACGATCTGCTGCAACATACCAGTTTGTCGATTGTTGGCGAGATGACGTTAACTATCGACCATTGTTTGTTGGTCTCCGGCACTACTGATTTATCCACCATCAATACGGTCTACAGCCATCCGCAGCCATTCCAGCAATGCAGCAAATTCCTTAATCGTTATCCGCACTGGAAGATTGAATATACCGAAAGTACGTCTGCGGCAATGGAAAAGGTTGCACAGGCAAAATCACCGCATGTTGCTGCGTTGGGAAGCGAAGCTGGCGGCACTTTGTACGGTTTGCAGGTACTGGAGCGTATTGAAGCGAATCAGCGACAAAACTTCACCCGATTTGTGGTGTTGGCACGTAAAGCCATTAACGTGTCTGACCAGGTTCCAGCGAAAACGACGTTGTTAATGGCGACCGGGCAACAAGCTGGTGCGCTGGTTGAAGCGTTGCTGGTACTGCGCAACCACAATCTGATTATGACCCGTCTGGAGTCACGCCCGATTCACGGTAATCCATGGGAAGAGATGTTTTATCTGGATATTCAGGCCAATCTTGAATCAGCGGAAATGCAAAAAGCATTGAAAGAGTTAGGGGACATCACCCGTTCGATGAAGGTATTGGGCTGTTACCCAAGTGAGAACGTAGTGCCTGTTGATCCAACCTGATGAAAAGGTGCCGGATGATGTGAATCACCCGGCACTGGATTATTAGTGACGGTTGTCATTCGCCTGACGCAATAACACGCGGCTTTCACTCTGAAAACGCTGTGCGTAATCGCCGAACCAGTGCTCCACCTTGCGGAAACTGTCAATAAACGCCTGCTTATCGCCCTGCTCCAGCAACTCAATCGCCTCGCCGAAACGCTTATAGTAACGTTTGATTAACGCCAGATTACGCTCTGACGACATAATAATGTCGGCATAAAGCTGCGGATCCTGAGCAAACAGTCGCCCAACCATCGCCAGTTCAAGGCGGTAAATCGGCGAAGAGAGCGCCAGAAGTTGCTCAAGCTGAACATTTTCTTCTGCCAGGTGCAGCCCATAAGCAAAAGTAGCAAAGTGGCGCAGAGCCTGAATAAACGCCATATTCTGATCGTGCTCGACAGCGCTAATACGATGCAGCCGAGCGCCCCAGACCTGAATTTGCTCCAGAAACCATTGGTATGCTTCCGGCTTACGTCCATCACACCAGACCACAACTTGCTTTGCCAGGCTACCGCTGTCCGGACCGAACATCGGGTGTAGCCCCAGCACCGGACCATCATGCGCCGCCAGCATGGCCTGTAATGGCCCATTTTTCACTGATGCCAGATCGACCAGAATACAATCTTTCGGTAAAGGCGGTAATTTGCCAATAACTTGTTCAGTAACGTGGATGGGCACACTAACAATCACCATTCCGGCATCGGCAACAATATCAGCTGCGCGATCCCAGTCATGTTGCTCCAGAATCCGCACCTGATAACCCGAGAGTGCCAGCATCTTCTCGAACAGACGTCCCATCTGACCGCCACCACCGACGATAACCACCGGACGCAGTGACGGACAAAGCGTTTTAAATCCTTTGTCGTTTTCACTGGAGTAAGATTCACGCATCACCCGACGCAAAACATCCTCAATCAGATCTGGCGGTACACCCAGAGCTTCCGCCTCTGCACGCCGCGAGGCCAGCATAGATGCCTCGCGCTCCGGAACATAAATAGGCAGTCCAAAGCGGCTTTTCACCTCGCCAACTTCAGCAACCAGTTCCAGACGCTTCGCTAATAAATTCAGCAGCGCTTTATCGACTTCATCAATTTGATCGCGTAATGCGGTCAATTCAGCAACCATAATAAACCTCTTAAGCCACGCGAGCCGTCAGCTGCCCGTCCAGATCCTGATGAATTTCACGCAGCAAGGCATCGGTCATTTCCCAACTAATGCAGGCATCGGTTACGGATACACCGTATTTCATTTCACTGCGCGGTTGCTCGGAAGACTGATTGCCCTCGTGGATATTACTTTCGATCATCAGACCAATAATTGAGCGATTGCCATCTTTGATTTGAGCAACCACGGATTCTGCCACCGCAGGCTGACGGCGATAATCTTTATTGGAATTACCGTGGCTGCAATCTACCATCAGAGACGGGCGCAGTCCCGCCTGTTCCATCTCTTTTTCACATTGCGCAACATCCGCAGGGCTATAGTTCGGCGCTTTACCACCGCGCAGGATCACATGCCCGTCCGGATTCCCCTGAGTTTGTAGCAACGCAACCTGCCCTGCCTGGTTAATGCCAACAAAACGGTGCGGCTGGGCGGCGGCACGCATAGCGTTAATAGCCGTTGCAAGGCTGCCGTCGGTGCCGTTTTTAAAACCAACCGGCATGGAAAGCCCGGAGGCCATTTCACGGTGTGTTTGCGATTCCGTTGTACGAGCACCAATTGCTGACCAGCTAAACAGATCGCCCAGGTATTGCGGGCTATTCGGATCTAACGCTTCCGTCGCCAGTGGCAGTCCCATATTCACCAGCTCAAGCAGCAATTTACGCGCGATCTGCAGCCCGGCTTCTACATCAAAAGAGCCATCCATATGGGGATCGTTAATCAACCCTTTCCAACCGACAGTGGTACGGGGTTTTTCAAAATAGACGCGCATTACCAGATAGAGGCTATCGCTGACCTCTGCGGCAAGGGCTTTAAATCGACGAGCATATTCCAGAGCAGTTTCCGGATCATGAATGGAACAAGGACCACATACTACCAACAGACGAGGATCGCGCCCGGCGATAATATCTGAAATGGTTTTACGCGAGTCAGCAATCTGGGCTTCCTGTTGCAGGCTTAATGGAAAAGCGGCCTTCAGTTGTTCCGGAGTCATTAAAACTTGTTCGTCGGTAATATGTACGTTATTCAGCGCGTCTTTTTGCATGATGGCGATCCTGTTTATGCTCGTTTGCGATAGTTGATCCTCAGCGAGGATGACGTAACGATAACACATAAAGTAAAGTTTTCAATCCATATTTCGTACATTTTTCTTTACACAAACAATTTATTCGCGCTTTTAACCCTTGTTTATGTATAAATAAATTTACACCACCTTTGAAAACAATCCGCTATGCTTTGAAAAAGGAGAAAGAAATGATGAAAAAGTTTATCGCCCCCTTGTTGGCTTTACTGGTTAGCGGATGTCAGATTGATCCTTATACTCACGCGCCAACCTTGACCAGCACCGACTGGTATGATGTTGGTATGGAAGATGCGATATCGGGCAACGCCATAAAAGATGACGATGCATTTAGCGATTCACAGGCGGATCGCGGTCTATACCTTAAAGGATATGCCGAAGGACAAAAGAAAACTTGCCAGACCGATTTTACTTATGCCCGAGGACTTTCCGGTAAAAGCTTTCCTGCCAGCTGCAACAATGTTGAAAATGCCAGCCAACTGCATGAAGTATGGCAAAAAGGGGCTGATGAAAATGCCAGCACAATACGATTAAATTAATTAAACCCCCACAAATAAATTAAACATGAGATTCTACTCATTGTGTTTTATTTCTCACATTGATGACGACCGCATGAAAGAATGATATTTTAATGAGCATTCTTAAAAAATATCGATGCATTTCGAGCGAAGATGGTGAGGATCCCTGAATGCGTTTTTCTCACCGACTGTTCTTACTGCTGATTCTCCTGCTGACGGGAGCACCAATACTCGCTCAGGAACCTTCTGACGTTGCGAAAAACGTGCGTATGATGGTTTCCGGTATTGTCAGTTACACCCGCTGGCCTGCGCTATCAGGGCCACCAAAGTTATGTATCTTTTCATCTTCACATTTTAGTAACGCCCTACAAGAGAATGGCACGACATCTTTGCCTTATCTACCTGTCATCATTCACACTCAACAAGAGGCGATGATTTCAGGCTGCAATGGTTTTTATTTTGGCAACGAGTCACCGATATTCCAGATGGAATTAACCGAACAATATCCGTCAAAGGCGTTATTATTAATTGCCGAACAAAATACCGAATGCATTATTGGTAGCGCCTTTTGTCTAATCATCCACAATAATGACGTCAGATTTGCCGTAAACCTGGATGCCTTATCGCGTAGCGGTGTAAAGGTCAACCCGGATGTCTTAATGCTCGCACGGAAGAAAAATGATGGATAACGATAATTCTCTTAATAAGCGCCCCACGTTTAAAAGAGCATTACGCTACATCAGTATGACCAGCATATTTATCACTATGATGCTGATCTGGTTGCTGCTTTCCGTGACCTCGGTGCTGACCCTGAAACAGTACGCGCAAAAAAACCTGGCACTGACAGCAGCAACAATGACTTACAGTCTGGAAGCAGCGGTCGTTTTTGCCGATGGCCCTGCAGCAACTCAAACACTGGCAGCGCTGGGGAAGCAAGGGCAATTTTCAACTGCAGAAGTGCGTGATAAGCAGCAAAATATTCTGGCATCCTGGCATTACACCCGTAAGGATCCAGGCGATACTTTCAGCAATTTCATAAGCCACTGGCTCTTCCCTGCCCCCATCACTCAGCCGATTCGTCACAATGGTGAAACCATTGGCGAAGTACGCTTAACTGCTCGCGACAGTTCAATCAGCCATTTTATCTGGTTTTCGCTCGCTGTCCTGACCGGTTGTATTCTGCTGGCATCAGGCATCGCAATTACCCTCACCCGCCATTTGCACAATGGCCTGGTGGAAGCGCTGAAAAATATCACCGATGTCGTACATGATGTGCGTTCTAACCGCAATTTTTCCCGACGAGTTTCGGAAGAACGTATCGCTGAGTTTCACCGCTTCGCTCTCGACTTCAACAGTCTGCTGGATGAAATGGAAGAGTGGCAGCTTCGTTTACAGGCCAAAAATGCGCAGCTTCTACGTACCGCGCTACATGACCCATTAACCGGGCTGGCTAACCGCGCAGCGTTTCGTAGCGGCATCAACACGTTGATGAACAATTCCGATGCCCGAAAAACGTCGGCGTTACTATTTCTTGATGGCGATAATTTCAAATATATCAATGATACCTGGGGTCATGCGACGGGCGATAGAGTCTTGATTGAAATAGCAAAACGGTTAACTGAATTTGGCGGGCTGCGACATAAAGCATACCGCCTGGGCGGCGATGAATTCGCTATGGTGCTCTATGATGTACAATCGGAATCTGAAGTGCAGCAGATATGCTCAGCACTGACACAAATTTTTAATCTCCCGTTTGATCTTCATAATGGCCATCAGACTACCATGACATTAAGCATTGGTTACGCGATGACCATTGAGCACGCCTCTGCGGAAAATTTACAAGAGCTTGCCGATCACAATATGTATCAGGCCAAACACCAGCGTGCCGAAAAGCTGGTGAGATAACAAGGATATATCGATATGATAAAGCACCTGGTAGCACCCCTGATTTTCACCTCGCTAATACTTACTGGCTGCCAGTCCCCTCAGGGAAAGTTTACTCCTGAGCAAGTCGCCGCTATGCAATCTTATGGATTTACTGAATCCGCCGGCGACTGGTCGCTGGGCTTATCAGATGCCATTCTGTTCGCAAAAAATGACTACAAATTGCTCCCGGAAAGCCAGCAACAAATCCAAACCATGGCAGCCAAATTGGCCTCGACAGGGCTAACACATGCCCGTATGGATGGACACACCGACAACTATGGTGAAGACAGTTACAACGAAGTCTTATCATTAAAACGGGCGAATGTCGTGGCCGATGCATGGGCTATGGGTGGACAAATTCCGCGCAGCAATCTCACCACACAGGGTTTAGGAAAAAAATATCCCATAGCCAGTAACAAGACCGCCCAGGGCCGCGCCGAGAACCGCCGCGTCGCAGTGGTGATTACAACCCCTTAAAACACGAGCAAACAGATAAAAAAAGGGCCAGCCAATTGGCCAGCCCTTCTTAACAGGATGTCGCTTTAGCGAAATCTTAGTTAAGACGCTCTTTGATACGAGCAGCCTTACCAGTACGCTCACGCAGGTAGTACAGTTTAGCTTTACGAACAGCACCACGACGTTTGACAGAAATGCTGTCAACTACCGGAGAGTGAGTCTGGAAGACACGCTCAACGCCTTCGCCGTTGGAAATTTTACGAACAGTGAATGCAGAGTGCAGACCGCGGTTACGAATAGCGATAACCACGCCCTCGAATGCCTGCAGACGTTTTTTGGAACCTTCAACAACCCATACTTTCACTTCCACGGTATCACCCGGACGGAAGGAAGGTACGTCCTGCTTCATCTGCTCTTGTTCAAGTTGCTTAATAATGTTGCTCATAATTTAATCTCTTATCCTGGGTAAACTGATATCTCGGGGGCTTACGCCATCCCATCATGTTTATGTTGCTGTTGTGCGTGTTCCGTTTTGAACTCCGCCAGCAACCTTGCTTGCTCTTCAGTCAGAGCCAGGTTTTCCAGAAGTTCAGGTCTTCTAAGCCAGGTACGGCCCAGCGACTGTTTCAAACGCCAGCGACGTATCTCGGCATGGTTGCCCGACAGTAACACTGGCGGAACTTCCATCCCTTCTAACACCTCAGGCCGCGTATAGTGCGGGCAATCCAGCAATCCTTCAGCAAAGGAATCTTCCGTTGCCGAGGCTTCATGTCCCAGTACTCCCGGAATAAACCGGGAAACGGAGTCAATCAGCGTCATTGCTGGTAACTCACCACCACTGAGAACGTAATCGCCGATTGACCATTCTTCGTCAATTTCGGTTTGGATCACGCGCTCATCTATACCTTCGTAGCGACCGCACACCAGAATCAATTTTTGATTCGTTGCCAGTTCGCTGACGCCCGCTTGATCAAGCTTGCGTCCCTGTGGTGACAGATAAATCACCTTTGCGCCTTCACCCGCCGCGGCTTTTGCTGCATGAATGGCGTCCCGCAAGGGTTGCACCATCATTAACATCCCCGGTCCGCCGCCGTAAGGACGATCGTCCACGGTACGGTGCCGGTCATGCGTGAAGTCGCGAGGACTCCAGCTCTGGATGCTCAGCAGGCCATTTTTAACTGCCCGGCCAGTTACCCCGTAATCGGTAATTGCGCGGAACATTTCAGGAAACAGGCTAATTATGCCAATCCACATAGCGCCGTCTTTTACCGTTTATCCGGTGGTTTAAAAACCAGGATCCCAATCTACTTCGATTGAACGAGTAGTGAGATCGACTTTCTTGATAACCTGCCCATCGAGGAACGGTACGAGACGTTCCTTGATACCAAACGCATCTTTCAGGTTTGCCTTAATGACGAGAACGTCATTAGATCCGGTTTCCATCATATCGACGACTTTACCGAGATCGTAGCCTTCAGTGGTTACTACCTGGCAGCCCATCAAGTCTTTCCAGTAGTAGTCACCCTCTTCAAGCTGAGGCAACTGCGATGAATCCACGACAATTTCACAATTCGTCAGCAGGTTCGCCGCATCACGATCGTCAACGCCTTTCAGCTTGATGATCATGTCCTGATTGTGGTGCTTCCAGCTTTCCAGCTGGACTTGCTGCCACTGACCCGCCTTCTGGATAAACCAGGGCTGATAGTCAAAAATGCTTTCGGCGTCTTCGGTGGAAGAAAACACTCTGAGCCACCCACGAATACCGTAAGACGAACCCATTTTTCCCAAAACGATGGGATCAACAGGTGCTTGCGCGGTGAGTTGTTTGCTCATCATGACCACCGTGACAGATTAAGCTGCTTTGTTTACTTCTTTGATCAGCGCAGCAACGCGATCAGAAATAGTTGCGCCCTGGCCAACCCAGTGAGCGATGCGATCCAGATCCAGGCGAGTGCCTTCTTCTTTTTCGCTAGCGATTGGGTTGAAGAAACCAACGCGCTCGATGAAGCGACCGTTGCGTGCATTACGGCTGTCAGCGACAACAACCTGGTAGAACGGACGCTTTTTAGCGCCGTGACGTGCTAAACGAATAGTTACCATAACATCCTCTTGTGTGAATAAAACAACCGGACCCCATCGAGGAACGGAGTCCGGTGTCATATTAAAAGCCCGAAAATTTTACTGATTTCTGGAGAAAATGCAATCAGCAGTTAATAACTCTGTCGCATAAGGTCATTTAGCGACCAGGAAATCCCGGCGGCATCATCCCTTTCATGCTTCTCATCATCTTCGCCATCCCGCCCTTCTTCATTTTCTTCATCATGCGCTGCATGTCGTCGAACTGTTTCAGAAGGCGGTTAACGTCCTGTACCTGCATCCCGCAACCGGCGGCGATACGACGCTTACGCGAACCTTTGATGATTTCTGGCTTAGCGCGCTCTTTCATCGTCATCGAGTTGATGATGGCTTCCATACGCACCAGCACTTTATCGTCCATCTGCGACTTGACGTTATCCGGGATCTGCCCCATGCCCGGCAGCTTGCCCATCAGGCTAGCCATGCCGCCCATATTTTTCATCTGGCGCAGCTGCTCAAGAAAGTCGTTGAGATCGAAGCCGTCGCCTTTTTTCAGCTTGCTGGCTAATTTCTCTGCCTGCGCGCGGTCAACTTTGCTTTCAATATCTTCGATCAGTGACAGTACGTCGCCCATGCCGAGAATACGCGACGCGATGCGGTCCGGATGGAACGGCTCCAGCGCCTCAGTTTTCTCGCCAACACCGAGGAACTTGATCGGTTTGCCAGTGATGTGACGAATAGAGAGCGCCGCACCACCGCGGGCATCGCCGTCCACTTTGGTCAACACTACACCAGTAAGCGGTAACGCTTCATTGAATGCTTTTGCCGTATTGGCCGCATCCTGACCAGTCATGGCATCAACCACAAACAGGGTTTCAACCGGATTAATCGACGCATGGACTTGTTTGATCTCGTCCATCATCGCTTCGTCAACGTGCAGACGACCGGCGGTATCCACCAGCAGCACGTCGTAGAATTTCAGTTTGGCTTCTTTCAGCGCCGCGTTAACGATATCTACCGGCTTCTGACCAACATCAGAAGGGAAGAAATCAACGCCCACCTGCTCTGCCAGCGTCTCCAGCTGTTTGATTGCCGCCGGACGATAAACGTCGGCAGAAACCACCAACACTTTTTTCTTGTGCTTCTCACGCAGGAACTTACCGAGCTTGCCCACGCTGGTTGTTTTACCGGCACCTTGCAGGCCCGCCATCAGTACCACCGCTGGCGGTTGCGCAGCCAGATTCAGGGTCTGGTTCTCTTCGCCCATCGCCGCAACCAGTTCGTTACGGACGATTTTGACGAACTCCTGCCCCGGCGTCAGGCTCTTATTAACTTCATGACCAACCGCTTTCTCTTTTACGCGATTGATAAACTCACGCACTACCGGCAGGGCGACGTCCGCCTCCAGCAGCGCCATGCGCACTTCGCGCAGCGTATCTTTTACGTTGTCTTCAGTGAGGCGTCCACGGCCACTGATATTGCGCAGCGTGCGCGACAAACGATCGGTTAAATTATCAAACATTGTCTCTCGCCTGGGGTGGAAACGGTTGGCCGCAATCGCGACACATCATCAGTATTTTGCCGCAGTATAACATGAAGGCGTCTTTGTTGTTATGCAACGGTTGGAGCAGCGTTCACCTGACGCTATACTGCTTCTCTTTCTTATTGCTCAAACTGTCGACATTACTATGCCCGTTTTTGCTCTGCTCGCGCTTGTCGCCTACTCCGTCAGTCTTGCGCTGATTGTTCCCGGTCTGCTGCAAAAAAACGGCGGCTGGCGGCGCATGGCTATTATTTCTGCGGTCATTGCGCTGGTCTGCCACGCAATCGCTCTGGAAGCCCGCATCCTGCCCGACGGTGATAGCGGACAAAACCTCAGCCTGCTGAACGTTGGTTCATTGGTCAGTTTGATGATCTGTACGGTAATGACCATTGTGGCTTCTCGCAATCGTGGCTGGTTGCTGCTACCCATTGTCTATGCCTTTGCGCTTATCAACCTGGCGCTGGCGACCTTCATGCCCAATGAATACATCACCCATCTGGAAGCAACGCCTGGGATGCTGGTGCACATTGGCTTATCGCTCTTTTCCTATGCCACGCTAATTATCGCCGCCCTGTACGCGCTGCAACTGGCGTGGATTGATTACCAACTGAAGAACAAGAAACTGGCGTTTAACCAGGAAATGCCGCCATTGATGAGTATCGAGCGTAAAATGTTCCACATCACGCAGATTGGCGTGGTGCTGCTAACGCTCACTCTTTGCACTGGCCTGTTCTACATGCACAACTTATTTAGCATGGAAAATATCGACAAGGCAGTGCTCTCTATCGTGGCGTGGTTTGTCTATATTGTGCTGCTGTGGGGACATTATCATGAAGGATGGCGTGGACGCCGCGTCGTCTGGTTTAACGTTGCGGGTGCAGTCATTCTGACACTGGCCTACTTCGGCAGCCGAATTGTCCAGCAGTTAATCAGCTAAACCCAGAAAAGGAGTTTCCCCTGGAACACATTTCTACTACTACGTTGATCATTATTCTGATCATCATGGTGGTCATTTCAGCCTATTTTTCCGGGTCCGAAACCGGAATGATGACCCTCAACCGCTATCGTCTGCGACATATGGCGAAACAGGGTAATCGCTCGGCCAAACGCGTCGAAAAATTGCTGCGTAAGCCAGACCGCCTGATTAGCCTGGTGTTAATCGGCAATAACCTGGTCAATATTCTTGCCTCCGCGCTCGGCACTATTGTTGGGATGCGTTTGTACGGCGATGCGGGCGTGGCAATTGCGACTGGTGTGCTGACTTTTGTCGTACTGGTTTTTGCTGAGGTATTGCCGAAAACCATTGCCGCGCTGTACCCGGAAAAAGTCGCTTATCCGAGTAGTTTTCTGCTGGCTCCGCTGCAAATTTTGATGATGCCGCTGGTCTGGTTGCTGAATGCTATTACCCGCATGTTAATGCGCATGATGGGCATCAAAACCGATATCGTGGTTAGCGGCTCTTTGAGCAAAGAAGAGTTGCGCACCATCGTGCACGAATCGCGCTCACAAATTTCCCGTCGCAATCAGGATATGCTGCTTTCGGTTCTCGATCTGGAAAAGATGACCGTCGATGACATCATGGTGCCGCGCAGTGAAATTATCGGTATTGATATCAACGATGACTGGAAATCGATTCTGCGCCAACTCTCCCACTCACCTCACGGACGTATCGTGCTCTACCGTGACTCGTTGGACGACGCCATCAGTATGCTGCGTGTGCGTGAAGCCTGGCGACTCATGTCGGAGAAAAAAGAGTTCACCAAAGAAACCATGCTACGCGCCGCGGACGAGATCTATTTTGTCCCGGAAGGTACGCCGCTCAGCACGCAGTTGGTGAAGTTTCAGCGCAACAAAAAGAAAGTCGGCCTGGTCGTCAACGAGTATGGAGACATTCAGGGGCTGGTGACGGTTGAAGATATTCTGGAAGAGATTGTCGGCGATTTCACCACGTCGATGTCGCCAACACTTGCCGAAGAAGTTACGCCACAAAACGACGGTTCGGTGATTATTGATGGCACTGCCAACGTGCGAGAAATTAACAAAGCCTTTAACTGGCATCTACCGGAAGATGATGCTCGTACTGTTAACGGCGTCATTCTGGAAGCGCTGGAGGAGATCCCGGTAGCAGGCACCCGCGTGCGTATTGGCGAGTACGATATTGATATTCTCGACGTTCAGGACAATATGATTAAGCAGGTAAAAGTTTTTCCTGTGAAACCGCTACGCGAGAGCGTGGCGGAGTAATACAGTGGCGAGCTCCGGTTCGCCTTTCTTATCGCCGCCTTTTAGGATTCCATCAATTCCTTCCTTTTACTTCACAATGCAATAATGACATTTCAATTATTCGGAAAGGATATCGATGTTATGTCAGAAGATTATGTAATTGAGTGGGATAAGGATTTTGAAGACGATCTCAACGTTGTCGCCAGCGTGTTTTTCCCCCACGAGCCAACGCTATGGTCTGGTATCGTCTCTCAACTTGCCACCACTCCTGAAATCTTTGAAGACGAAGATGAAGACGAATATGGATTGCAAGACGTTCTCAATTGCAGCGGTGGCGATTTAGGAAATGACGCATTGGGGCAGGCATTTTTACAAATCCTACGCAACGAAGGATTAATCCATATTGTTGACTGGAAAGGCGAAGAAGAAGATGGTGAGCTGGCAAATTTTGCTGCTGACCGCTTCTACGATCTGTGTAAAGACCTGACAGCCTCAGAGACACTACGAAGTCTGCTTATCGACATAACTCAGGAAGATGAAATTGCAGATGCCTGCGAAGATGGTGATCGTTACCTTGACGAGATCTTTGGACGCATTCAGGACCAGCTTAATGAACGGGGCTACCAAATTTTCAATCTGAATGAAGGAACAGATAGTTATAACGTGGCCGTTCTGCCAATGAACGAATATAAAAAAATAGATGATTTCAACACGCCGTGGCTGGAAGTACAGGATTTTTTAAGCTAAAAAAATGGCCGACTTCGCGTCGGCCATCAGATATTTACTTCGCCTTCGCTACAGTAACCATCGCCGCGCGAATCGTACGACCGTTCAGCGTATAACCTTTCTGCATAATGCCCAGTACGTTACCTGGCGCAACGTCATCAGATTCCACCATTGCGATGGCCTGATGCACATTCGGGTCCAGCGGCACGTTAGTTTCGGCGATCACTTCAACGCCAAACTTACGCACAACATCCAGCATCGACTTCAGCGTCAGCTCAATACCTTCAACCATCGCGGACATATCCGGGTTAGCTTTATCAGCCACTTCCAGCGCACGATCCAGGCTATCAATCACCGGCAGCAATTCGTTGATGAATTTCTCCAGCGCGAATTTGTGAGCTTTTTCAATATCCAGTTCAGTACGACGACGCAGGTTTTCCATTTCGGCTTTTACGCGCAAAATGCCGTCACGTTCACGGGTCTGGGCTTCAGCCAGCTGAGCTTCGAGATTCGCAATTTTTTCATCGCGCGGATCCACCTGCTCAGCAGAAGCTTCTGGCTCAACTGCCTCAATCTCTTCGTGCTGATCCATGATAATTTCTTCCGGGGCTTGCCCCTCAGGCGTTTTCTGTTCTTTACTACTCATGAATTTCTCCGCGTTTTTTTTCGCATTCATCTCGCTAACTTCGCTTATTATGGGGATCAGTTTCAGGGTTTCAAGGGAAGCACTCACATTGTTATCAATCTTCGCAACAAGGACCTCGGAAAAATGAATAATCATTTCAAGTGTATTGGCATTGTGGGACACCCACGGCACCCCACTGCACTGACAACACATGAAATGCTCTACCGCTGGCTGTGCGCAAAAGGTTACGAGGTAATCGTTGAGCAACAAATCGCTCACGAACTGCAACTGAAGAATGTGAAAACTGGCACGCTCGCGGAGATTGGGCAACTGGCAGATCTCGCGGTAGTTGTTGGTGGCGACGGTAATATGCTGGGCGCGGCGCGCACGCTCGCCCGCTACGATATTAAAGTTATTGGAATCAACCGTGGCAACCTGGGTTTCCTGACTGACCTTGATCCCGATAACGCCCAGCAACAATTAGCCGATGTGCTGGAAGGCCACTACATCAGCGAGAAACGTTTTTTGCTGGAAGCGCAAGTCTGTCAGCAAGATTGCCAGAAACGCATCAGCACGGCGATTAACGAAGTGGTACTTCATCCTGGCAAAGTGGCGCATATGATTGAGTTCGAAGTGTATATCGACGAGATCTTTGCGTTTTCTCAGCGTTCCGATGGACTAATTATTTCGACGCCAACAGGCTCCACCGCCTATTCCCTCTCTGCAGGCGGTCCTATTCTGACACCCTCTCTGGATGCGATTACCCTGGTGCCCATGTTCCCGCATACGTTGTCAGCACGACCACTGGTGATAAACAGCAGCAGCACGATCCGTCTGCGTTTTTCGCATCGCCGTAACGACCTGGAAATCAGTTGCGACAGCCAAATAGCACTACCTATTCAGGAAGGTGAAGATGTCCTGATTCGTCGCTGTGATTACCATCTGAATCTGATTCATCCGAAAGATTACAGTTATTTCAATACATTAAGCACCAAGCTCGGCTGGTCAAAAAAATTATTCTAATTTTACGCCAGCCTCTTTACTGTATATAAAACCAGTTTATACTGTACACAATAACAGTAATGGTTTTTCATACAGGAAAACAACTATGTTGGCACAACTGACCATCAGCAACTTTGCTATCGTTCGTGAGCTTGAGATTGATTTTCATAGCGGCATGACCGTAATAACTGGCGAGACCGGCGCGGGTAAATCTATTGCAATAGATGCCCTCGGTCTTTGTCTCGGTGGTCGCGCTGAAGCCGACATGGTGCGTACCGGCGCTGCTCGCGCTGACCTGTGCGCCCGTTTTTCTCTGAAAGATACGCCAGCGGCCCTGCGCTGGCTGGAAGAAAACCAGCTTGAAGACGGGCATGAATGTTTGCTTCGTCGCGTAATCAGCAGCGATGGTCGCTCCCGTGGTTTTATCAACGGTACAGCGGTTCCTCTTTCACAACTGCGCGAACTGGGTCAGTTGCTGATTCAGATCCATGGTCAGCACGCTCATCAGTTACTCACCAAACCCGAGCACCAAAAATTCCTGCTTGATGGCTATGCCAATGAAACCTCTCTACTCCAGGAAATGACCGCACGTTATCAGTTGTGGCATCAAAGCTGCCGTGACCTCGCGCATCATCAACAGTTAAGTCAGGAACGCGCCGCCCGTGCAGAACTGCTGCAATACCAATTAAAAGAACTTAACGAATTTAATCCGCAGCCCGGAGAGTTTGAGCAAATCGACGAAGAGTACAAACGTCTGGCGAACAGCGGTCAATTGCTGACTACCAGCCAGAATGCATTGGCAGTAATGGCCGACGGTGAAGACGCAAACCTGCAAAGTCAGCTTTACACGGCTAAACAACTGGTGAGCGAATTGATTGGCATGGACAGCAAACTGTCCGGCGTACTTGATATGCTGGAAGAAGCTACCATCCAGATTGCTGAAGCCAGCGATGAACTGCGCCACTACTGCGATCGTCTGGATCTCGATCCCAACCGACTGTTTGAACTTGAACAGCGCATCTCAAGACAGATTTCGCTGGCACGTAAACATCACGTCAGCCCTGAGGCATTGCCACAGTATTACCAGTCGCTACTGGAAGAACAGCAGCAACTGGACGATCAGGCCGACTCACAAGAAACGCTCGCGCTGGCGGTAACGAAACATCATCAGCAGGCACTGGAAACGGCGCGCGCGTTACACCAGCAACGCCAGCACTATGCAGAAGAACTTGCACAGCTGATCACCGACAGTATGCATGCACTCTCTATGCCGCATGGGCAGTTTACGATCGATGTTAAATTTGACGAGCATCACCTGGGCGCTGACGGCGCTGATCGTATTGAGTTTCGGGTAACCACCAACCCAGGTCAGCCAATGCAGCCTATTGCCAAAGTCGCATCCGGTGGTGAGTTGTCCCGCATCGCATTGGCAATTCAGGTCATCACGGCGCGTAAAATGGAAACCCCGGCACTGATTTTTGATGAAGTGGATGTAGGGATTAGCGGCCCAACAGCGGCAGTTGTCGGCAAACTGCTGCGTCAACTTGGCGAATCAACTCAGGTGATGTGTGTTACCCACCTGCCACAAGTCGCGGGATGTGGTCATCAACACTATTTTGTCAGCAAAGAAACCGATGGTGCGATGACAGAAACGCACATGCAATCCCTGGATAAAAAAGCGCGGTTACAAGAGCTGGCACGCCTGCTTGGTGGCAGTGAAGTCACACGTAACACACTGGCGAATGCGAAAGAACTGCTTGCGGCGTAAACTTTTTTCCTGCTTCACGGTCAGAGTAAACAGCAAAACGCCGTAGGACCGGAAAGCAAAAGGTTTTAAAGTGATGAAAGGTCTATTATCATCGGCATATTACAGATGAGCCACGTACTGCTCGGGCCCGAAAAGGAATCAAATCACTATGCGCTGTAAAACGCTGACTGCTGCAGCAGCAGTACTATTGATGTTGACCGCAGGCTGTTCCACTCTGGAGCGAGTGGTTTACCGTCCTGACATCAACCAGGGGAATTATCTGACCGCTAACGACGTATCCAAAATACGTGTTGGCATGACGCAACAACAAGTTGCGTACGCATTGGGTACACCGCTGATGTCCGATCCATTTGGTACAAATACCTGGTTCTATGTCTTCCGCCAGCAACCTGGTCATGAAGGTGTAACGCAGCAAACGCTGACGCTGACCTTTAACAGTAGCGGTGTGTTGACCAACATTGATAACAAACCTGCGCTGAGTGGTAACTAATAATAAAGTTGCTCTCAAAGAGGTTAAAAAAGGTGCTCAATGAGCACCTTTTTTCTGTCTGTTATTTATTCGCTGATTTTTCTGCTCGTTGCCTGCGCAGCTCTTTCGGATCGGCAATGAGAGGACGATAAATCTCCACCCGATCGCCATCATGCACGGTATCGCTCAGTTTGGCCGGACGGCTGTAAATGCCGACTTTGTTTTTAGTTAAATCGATATCGGTACGCAATTCCAGCAAGCCACTGGCACGAATAGCTTCTTCAACCGTCGCACCCTCCTGCAGCGTCACGCGCTGCAGGTACTGCTTCTCAGGTAGCGCATAAGCCACCTCAACGGCAATTTTACCTGGCACTGTAAACCTCTTTCGCACGAACCGTAAAAGCCTGGACCATATTAGCCGCCAGCTCTTTAAACACGCGACCAAAGGCGAGTTCAATCAACTTATTGGTAAACTCAAAGTCGAGATGAAACTCGATACGACACGCCTCCTGGCTCAGCGGCGTAAACTTCCATCCACCGATCAATTTCTTGAACGGCCCATCCACCAGATTCATAAGAATACTTTGGTTACTGGTCAACTGGTTGCGGGTAGTAAACGTTTTGCTGATCCCAGCCTTAGAGACATCTACCGCCGCAGTCATCTGCCCAGGAGTGGACTCCAGAATCCGACTTCCGGTACAACCCGGCAAAAACTGAGGATAAGACTGAACGTCATTCACTAACTGATACATTTGCTCCGCGCTGTAGGGTACCAGTGCGGTCCGGCTAATCTGAGGCATAACAATTTCCATCAACAAAAATCCAACAAATAATATCATTTATCCTGCTGTAAAAAAAACGCTATCCCGGCGCTGGGTAACATCGGGTTCATGCTAAGATAGAGCCTTGTCCCCCGCAGGATTGATATGGGGTGTTTTCGATTTCAGATTACCGATGATTCACGACGCTTATGACGAAGAAAAAAGCACATAAACCTGGTTCAGCGACCATCGCGCTTAACAAGCGCGCCCGTCACGAATACTTTATCGAAGAAGAGTTCGAAGCGGGACTTGCCCTGCAAGGCTGGGAAGTTAAATCCCTGCGCGCAGGAAAAGCCAATATCAGCGACAGCTACGTCCTTCTGCGTGACGGAGAGGCATTTCTGTTTGGCGCTAACATCACGCCAATGGCCGTGGCCTCCACGCATGTGGTGTGCGATCCTACCCGTACCCGCAAGTTACTTCTCAACCAGCGCGAACTGGACTCATTGTACGGTAGCGTCAATCGAGAAGGCTATACCGTAGTGGCGCTCTCCCTGTACTGGAAAAATGCCTGGTGCAAAGTGAAAATCGGCGTCGCCAAAGGTAAGAAACAGCATGATAAACGTTCAGATATCAAAGAACGCGAATGGCAGGTGGATAAAGCGCGTATCATGAAAAACGCCCACCGTTAAACCTGCACTGCAATTATTGACCAGTTCCTCACCGCGCCTCCCTCTCCGGCGGCGCGAATGCACATCTTATTGGCTATCACATCCGACACAAATGTTGCCATCCCATTGCTTAATCGAATAAAAATCAGGCTACATGGGTGCTAAATCTTTAACGATAACGCCATTGAGGCTGGTCATGGCACTCATGAATCTGGTATACTTACCGTTACACATTGGGGCTGATTCTGGATTCGACGGGATTTGCGAAACCCAAGGTGCATGCCGAGGGGCGGTTGGCCTCGTAAAAAGCCGCAAAAAATAGTCGCAAACGACGAAAACTACGCTTTAGCAGCTTAATAACCTGCTTAGAGCCCTCTCTCCCTAGCCTCCGCTCTTAGGACGGGGATCAAGAGAGGTCAAACCCAAAAGAGATCGCGTGGAAGCCCTGCCTGGGGTTGAAGCGTTAAAACTTAATCAGGCTAGTTTGTTAGTGGCGTGTCCGTCCGCAGCTGGCAAGCGAATGTAAAGACTGACTAAGCATGTAGTACCGAGGATGTAGGAATTTCGGACGCGGGTTCAACTCCCGCCAGCTCCACCAAATCATGATCCGGATACGTCCGGTGAAGTACAGTAAGCCTGCACGGCACAAGCCCTGCGGGCTTTTTTGTGTCTGTCGTTGTCCGAGAACATCCGGCTAAATCCAGATAAAATTGGTACACGTTTAGGTACACGCTATACTGTGGTCCATTAAACGTGTACCAATTATGGAAGGGATCCAGACATGGCGCGCATTACACGCCCCCTTACTAACAACGAAATCCTCAAAGCGAAACCCCGCGAAAAAGACTTCACCCTGCATGATGGTGATGGCTTGTTCTTACTAGTCAAAACCTCCGGTAAAAAACTCTGGCGCTTCCGTTATCAACGACCGGGAAGCAGCAGCCGCACAAATTTGAGTCTCGGCTCATACCCTGCCCTTACACTCGCAGCAGCTCGTCAGATACGCGACCAGCACTTAATCACGCTCGCGCAAGGCATGGATCCACAACAGCAGCTGGAGCAAGCGTCAGTACAACGCCAGATTGAATTAGACAGCATTTTCTCAACAGTGGCTGCTAACTGGTTCCAGATAAAAAGCAGAAGCGTCACAGAAGATTATGCGAAAGATATCTGGCGCTCATTAGATAAGGACGTGTTCCCTGCAATAGGCGCGATACCTGTTCAGGAGATTAAGGCAAGAACGATTGTTGAAGCATTGGAGCCAATCAAAGCACGTGGCGCATTAGAGACGGTTCGTCGCCTAGTTCAGCGTATTAACGAAATAATGATTTATGCGGTTAATACCGGTCTGATAGATGCCAACCCGGCTTCGGGTGTAGGAATGGCTTTTGAGAAACCCAAAAAGCAAAATATGCCCACGCTACGGCCAGAAGAATTACCTAAGCTTATGCGTTCTCTGGTCATGTCGAATCTGTCTGTTCCGACTCGCTGCCTTATTGAGTGGCAACTCCTGACCCTTGTTCGCCCCTCAGAAGCTTCTGGCACTCGATGGGCAGAGGTAGATCTCGATGCAAAGTTATGGACAATTCCAGCAGAACGGATGAAAGCTAAGCGCGAGCACATTGTTCCTTTGTCACCACAAGCATTAGAAATTCTTGAGATAATGAAACCGATTAGCTTTCACCGTGCGCATGTTTTTCCGAGCAGGAATAATACTCAGCAGCCTATGAATAGCCAGACGGCCAACGCAGCTTTAAAAAGAATTGGATTTGGTGGTAAATTAGTGGCACACGGGCTGCGATCTATTGCAAGTACAGCAATGAATGAAGCCGGTTTTAATTCTGATGTTGTTGAAGCAGCATTGGCTCACATTGATAAAAATGAAGTACGAAGAGCGTATAATCGCTCCACCTACATAGCGCAACGTATTGAATTAATGAGTTGGTGGGGAAAATATGTTGCTAAAGGTATTAACCATTGAGAAAGGATAACTAAGTGGCTGTATCTAAAGAAAAAATAAAATTTTCCATTGCTCAAAAAAGATGGAAAAACGAGCTAGCTCGCAAAACTATTGATTATGATCCATACAGACCTCGCAAAAAAGGGCCTAAGAAAAAGGATGTCGAATATATTCGCTTTCCTGCCAATTTCAGTATTTATTCAGCAGACAAAGATAGAGACTCATCATATCGAGACACGATGAATATCGTGTCAGCTATATCTCGCTGCGATCAAAATATTACAAAAAAAGTGCATTTAGATTTTTCTCAAACAAAAAACATTAAAGTTGCATCAATATTAGTTCTCTATGCTGCAATTGAATTAGCCATTAAAAATGGTGTTAATTTTAAAATAGTCTCATTTCCTCGAGAATTCAAAGCAACAAGAACAATAAAACGTTCCGGTCTTGATAAGTTATGTCGGGATGGGGTTTCAATACCTGATTTTGATAGTGACTTCATACCTGTCATCAGTGGAGTTGGTGGAGATTACCGTGATGAAATCGTAGACTTCATTCAAAGTAAAATATATAACAATCAAATGTCAGCACACACTGAAAGCATATATGGAGGAGCTATCCAAGAAGCTATTAATAATGTTTCGTATCATGCTTACCCAAATATTCATGACAATAATGATAAAAAATGGTGGGCAAAATGCGACCTCGCAGGAGATCAATTATTTTTAGCTATTTATGATCTTGGTGTTGGAATCCCAGAAACAGTGATGAAACGAGCATGGTATGGGAACATTTTGCAACAAACATACCCTCAAATTTATGATAAAATTCAATCAGAACTGGAAAAAGAAGGAGTAACCATAGGAGAATTTCGCTATAAATATGGTAGAGTTACAGATGCAATGAAAATTGCCATTTCAATGGTCGGAGATGTCACGGGAACTGATTCCAGCAAGCATGGTCAAGGTAGTAAAAGCATCAAAGCTCTTGTGGCTGATAATGATATTGGAACGCTATGGATTTATAGCAATGATGGGCTATATAAGCTAAAATCTGGTAGTGTTGAGACCATAGACTTACCCAAACGTATGCCTGGCACATTGATACAGTGGAACATTAAGGTTGATTTAGATGAGAATTAAAAAAATCAGTATAATCAATGACTTTAATAAAAAACCATATGGTCGCTATCCTTCTGATGGTCCAGGTAATGGTGAAAAATTTCGTAAACAACACCTTGTACCTGCTTTACAAGATTTTGACAAAGTCATAGTAGATTTAACAGGATATAACCGTTACGGTCGTTCCTTCATTGATGAAGCTTTCGGCGGATTAATAAGAGCAGAAAATTTCACAAAAAAAGAACTGGATAATAAATTAGAGTACCATCATGATGAGCTAAAAAGCTTTGAACTCTTGATAAAAGAACGGATAGAGAAAGCTGATTATGACACAACCCATAACAGATAACACTTTAGACCCTAAATATATAGCAGTGATTATCTCTTCGATTATAGCCGTCCTCGGATGGCTATTTTCCTCGTATATAAACACAAGGGCCTTTAGAAGAGCTGAAACATCAAAACTCAAAGACAAAATAGCGTCCTTGACTGAGGCTTTTTTCGACGGCCTTGAAGAAAAAATGAAATCACGGACACTAAAGGAAAGTGAACTTGATGATTTTATCAGCGGAAAAATATCCATTATTGAGTTACACCTCAACCACTTAGAGAGAAAGATAAATATCAATCTCATTACAGCTTCACAATTATCAAAGATTCGCAGTGAGCCTTATGATTACCTATCAACTTCAAATGGTGATTATAAAAACAATCTTACTGAGCTAAAATTCAGCACACTTGAAATGATCGAAGAAAGCTACACATCATGGTATTTTAAAAATGAAAACATGATAACCAACTTTCGAAAAAAAATAAGTAAACAATAAAAAGGGGGCCTCTGCGCCCCTTAATATAAAACACTCAGAAGTCACTCATACCATTCCCTAACCAATCATTCACATATTTTTCAGAAAAACCTGCCATTATATTCAACCATATCAAATATAAATAAACGCACTTTGCGGATAAAAAACCAAATTTAACTTCAAGATATTAAAATTTAAAAGATATGTCGCATGTAATGTTTTCCCGCCACGACATCCTCCTTAATGGGGCGGTTTTCATATAGATGGATGGAGAGAATCCATCAACTAGAAGACAAAATACCCCAAGTGAGAGTGTGATAAGATCACAGGGTATTCAGCTTCAAAACTCCCCCTCAGCATCTAAATAACCGATAGGTGGTGTTTTCTTACCCCTCACCTGATCGTCTCACTGGCTTCCCCCCTTGAGCAGCACCTCTCCTTCCACAGATAAGTCCTTAAATTCGCGCTGCACTGTTATGGGATCAGGCCGCGAAATTAAATAAACACTTTAATGCTGGCGCGCAATGCTCTCCCCGCCACGCCTGCCCGCTTAAGGGGCCGCTTTTAATGCAGGTGCAAAGGTAGATTCAGGCCGCGCCGCGACTGGCGCTGGCAGGGAGTTCAGGGGTGGGAAAACGCATGCAAAACCATGCACCTTATGGATGCATGGCTTTTTTCGGGAAAAATAGCGGAATTTCCGGTGATTTTTTTGCGTGCTATCGTGCGGCCAGTTCTGCACGTCGGCGGGTATAAATCATGCTCTGTACAGGGGTGAATTTTTCACGATTATCATCCCGCGAAGGCGCGTCAGGCCTGTATCCGATGGCCGTTAAAATGTCGTTATCCTGTGCAGAATAATTAATTTCATTTCCTGCGGCCAGCCAGACGGAAAGAGCTTCTCGCAGGTAATCTACTGAACGATCAAGCGCACGGTTTTTTATCATCTCAGGCTGGTTTTTAATCCCCATCAGCTCCGGTGCTAGTGCAGCGGCCAGTTCTGCACCGTTCTGCTGCATAAAATCATGCAGTCGGTTACGGATGCTGATGCGTTGCACCTCCTCATGTGAGCGGATATAGCGACCGGCGGCCTGATTAATCTCCCATTTTTTTATATCGATGAGCTCACGCAGCATCTGTAAGCAGCGGGAACCCGTTGCATTGTCATCTAGCAATAATTCCTGATATTCCTGCATTGCGGCGGCCAGTTCGGTTTTACGGTTCAGCCACACGGTTTTGTTCGTCTGACAGGCGTCACAGGCCTGCTGTAAGGTCAGAGTGGTCACGGGTTGTCTCTCCTGATTAATGGCAGAACGGCGAGCTGTAGCAGCCTTTTACCCGACGGGGTGCCACGGGGGCTGTCGGCACCGGCGCGGGTTTCTCATCGACGACCGGCGAACGTATCACTTCAAAGATGGACTCATGCGTTTTAAATGTCGCCGAGCAGTGCACATTCTGGCACTGCAGGTAACTCTCTTTGACGCTGTCAGACATATAGCGGCTGGTGCGAACGTGTGCCGCCGTGCGGCAGAAAGGGCAGCGCATCATGACAATAACCCCCGAGCCTTCAGGTCAGCTTCACGTTCCTGCATTTTTTCCTGCCAGACTTTTCGCTGAACGGGAGTGGCCGCAACGTCATGCTCCATATGCGGCAGCGTGGAGGCCGACAGTCCTGTTTTAAACAGCACCGGTTCATCGGTCAGACGGATATCGCAGCCTTTCACCGCCTGCTCAAGTCGGTCTTTCACCTGCTGCATAACGGCCTGTTCTGGCTGGATATAGCCCTGATGCCCGGTGGTATTGGCAAGCGGGTTATTAAGAACCAGTATGTTGAGTTTCATTGCCCTGACCAGCGCGCTACAGGTATCACGCAGGGCAACATCGAGCTCATGCTCTGCATACTGGCTGAGGACGCTGTAATGTGCCTGACGGTACGCTCTGGCCGTCCGGTCACAGACTCCCTTAAGGCTGTCCAGCTCAAAAGACAGAACCTCAGCCATATTGTCACATTCCTTCGCCAGTTCCCGCCGTGCCACGCGCGCCAGATGGCGTTGTTTCAGCTCGTCGGTAACGACAGCACCACCGGCACGAAAGGCGGCGCGCCATGCGCCGGAATCATTGCCGTTTTCCTGCTCCAGTTCATTTTTTTGCGTTTGCACCTGGCTGATAGCCGTCGTGGTTTCATCCATACGGCTGGCATTGGCGAGATGCGCCGAGCGGGCAGTCTCAAGGCGTTCCATTGCAGGTTTAAGGTAGTCGGGAATAACAGCGGTCTGAGTCATGTCGGGTCTCCTCTTCGTTTCAATCTGAGGAGATTCTGCCGCGCCAGACACAACAACACGATTCATTGGCGTTGTGGCAAAAATGACACAAACAGACCTTAAAACCCGGCTGGCCAGAGAAAGGTCTCAGGAAAACCTTACTCACTGTTTGTTTTTTACTAATAACTATTCACTACTGTTCACCTTAAGAAAAAAGATAAGTAATACAGTTAATTAAAGGGTGAACAGTTGAAGGTCTGACTGTTCACCGTCTGTTCACCACTGTTCACCCTTCTGTTTTTCTCTGCCGATACCTTTAGACTTTATTTCGATTAAAAATCAAAAATATATAACTAAAAGAAATAGAAATTGCTGCATTGTAATGCAGTGATTTGCATCTGTTTGCCAGCGTTTGCCTTTGTTTGCCATAGCGAAAAGTCAATGTTTGTTTCCACGAAAATCTCACATGACCTGAGGAAAAATATAGACATAATAAGGAGCTACCCGAAGCCGGACGGACACGACCGGCACCGTATGGACTTTATGAGGTAGCCCGATGCACACCGCTTTTTCTTCCCCGTCTTCTGCCCCTGCCGCGCCGCTGATGCCGGTCTCTGACGCCGTTCATGAGCGTTTTATTCGTCTGCCTGAAGTGATGCATTTATGCGGCCTGTCTCGTTCGACCATTTATGACCTCATCAGCCGGGAAGCTTTCCCGAAGCAAATCTCCCTCGGCGGTAAAAACGTGGCGTGGGCGCAGTCTGAAATCACCGCATGGATGGCGGATCGCATTGCCGAACGTAACCGGGGTTATGACGCATGATGATGACCGTTCAGCAAACAGCCCCTTTTTCTGGCTTGCTTCTTTTCATCGTTTCCAGGTATAGTTTTCCCGCTGCCGCAAAATCGGCAGCCGGGCGTAGGAACCCGAGTTACTTATTGGCGACACCAGACGCGCCATGCGTCTTTTTTTACGTCGTTGCTCAGGCACACCCATTTTCCGGGCTGTGGTGCTTATACCTTAGCCCCTGTCAGATAATGGTGGTCCGGGCGGGGCAGCCTTCGGGCTGGCCGGTTTCCAATAAGGCCGGTATTCCTACCCCCGTTCGGGTCACCACCCATGAGCGTAGGAACTCCGGTGGTGGCAATTACCGCTACTTATTGGAGGTTGCCGCTATGGCTACGACCCTCACCCTGCCACACCCGCAGTTTGTCTTTGTGTTTGCCGCCGTTCGTCGCGCAGACCGTAAACCCCGTATCTGTATGCTTCGCACCGTTGCCGGTGATGAACACGCTGCACGTCTTTCCCTCGTTCGCGATTATGTCCTCTCGTTCGCTGGCCGTCTGCCGGTTGCGGAGGTGTGCGCATGAGACACACCACCATTACTGCCCGTGACCTCGAATGCCTTGAACATATGCGCAACGTCGGTCAGCTCGTCAGCGAACTGATGCAGGTGCAGGACTGTGCCACTGTTCGCCGTGACCCGGCGCAGCAGTTACAGCTCACCTCCGTGATTTACCTTATGACCGCCCAGCTCGACGGCATGGTCGAACGCTGCCATCAGCACTGGCTGACCGGGGAGGACAACGTATGAAACAGCCATTACCGCCCGTATTACGCGCCGCGCTCTATCGCCGTGCAGTGGCCTGTGCCTGGCTGACCCTGTGCGAACGCCAGCACCGTTACCCGCGCCTCACCCTTGACGCGCTGGAAAGCGCCATTGCTGCCGAGCTGGAGGGCTTCTACCTGCGCCAGCATGGAGAGGAAAAAGGCCGCCAGATTGCCTGTGCACTGCTCGAAGATTTAATGGAAGCCGGACCACTGAAAGCTGCCCCGTCGCTGTCCTTCCTCGGGCTCGCGGTGATGGATGAACTTTGCGCCCGCCATATCACCGCACCGGTACTGCACTGAGGGAGAAAATAACAATGAAAATGAACGTAACGGAAACCGTAAAACAGGCGTGCGGTCACTGGCCGCGTATTCTCCCGGCGCTGGGTGTGAAGGTGATTAAAAACCGGCATCAGGCCTGTCCGGTGTGCGGCGGCTCTGACCGCTTTCGCTTTGACGATAAAGAGGGGCGCGGGACGTGGTACTGCAATCAGTGCGGCGCGGGTGACGGGCTTAAGCTGGTCGAAAAGGTGTTCGGTGTAAATCCGTCTGAGGCCGCCCGGAAGGTGAACGCCGTCACCGGTAATCTGTCGCCGGTTGCCCCGGAAGCGATTGCGGCCGCAGAAGCCGGAACCGATGCCGACCGCCAGGCGGCGGCCGCGCTGGCCGTCAGGCTCATGGAGAAAACCCGCCCGGCCACCGGCAACGCCTACCTCACCCGCAAGGGTTTCCCCGACCGGGAATGTCTGATGCTCACAGCCATACATAAAACCGGCGGCGTGACGTTCCGCGCCGGTGATGTGGTTGTCCCGCTGTATGACGATACCGGGGCGCTGGTTAACGTTCAGCTTATTAATGCTGATGGTCTCAAACGCACCCTGAAAGGCGGTCAGGTCAAAGGGGCATGTCATATCATCGAGGGGCAGAAACAGCCCGGAAAACGCCTGTGGATTGCGGAGGGTTATGCGACCGCGCTCACCGTGCATCAACTGACCGGCGAAACCGTCATGGTGGCGCTGTCCTCCGTGAACCTCCTTTCTCTGGCGAGCCTTGCCCGTCAGAAGTCCCCGGCCTGTCAGATTGTCCTCGCCGCCGACCGTGACCTTAACGGCGACGGCCAGAACAAAGCCGCAGCGGCCGCAGGAGCCTGCGAGGGCATTGTTGCCCTGCCACCGGTGTTCGGTGACTGGAATGATGCGTTTATAGAAAAAGGTGAGGAAGCCACGCGGAAAGCCATTCATAACGCCATCCGGCCACCGGCACAAAGTCCGTTCGACACCATGAGCGAGGCGGAATTTACCGCCATGAGCGCCAGCGACAAGGCGATGCGGGTGCATGAGCATTACGGCGAAGCGCTGGCTGTGGACGCGAACGGCCAGCTTCTGTCCCGCTATGAAAACGGCATCTGGAAAAATATCCCTGCCGCCACTTTTTCACGAAATGTTGCTGATTTATTCCGGCGCGTGCGTGCCCCGTTCTCGTCGGGGAGAATCACCTCAGTGGTGGAGACGCTGAAGCTGATTATTCCTCAGCAGGAGGCACCGGCGCGCCGTCTGATTGGTTTTCGCAACGGGGTACTTGATACCCAAAGCGGCCTGTTCAGCCCGCACAGTAAATCACACTGGCTGCGCACGCTGTGCGACGTGGATTTTACCCCGCCGGTGGAAGGGGAAACGCTGGAGACCCACGCGCCAAACTTCTGGCGCTGGCTCGACCGTGCCGCCGGTGGCAGACCGGAAAAACGCGACGTGATACTTGCCGCGCTGTTTATGGTGCTGGCGAACCGCTACGACTGGCAGCTCTTTCTCGAAGTCACCGGTCCCGGCGGAAGCGGTAAAAGTATTCTCGCCGAAATCGCGACCCTGCTCGCCGGAGAGGATAACGCCACGTCAGCCGATATCGACACACTGGAAGACCCGCGCAAGCGCGCATCCCTGACTGGTTTCTCGCTAATCCGTCTGCCTGACCAGGAAAAATGGAGCGGTGACGGGGCAGGACTCAAAGCCATCACCGGCGGCGATGCGGTCTCAGTTGACCCGAAATACCAGAACCCGTACTCAACACATATTCCGGCGGTGATTCTGGCCGTGAACAATAACCCGATGCGCTTCACTGACCGCAGCGGCGGTGTGTCACGCCGCCGGGTGATTATTCATTTCCCGGAGCAGATTGCCCCGGAGGAACGCGACCCGCAGCTCAGGGATAAAATTGCGCGCGAGCTGGCCGTTATCGTGCGCCAGCTTATGCAGAAATTCAGCGACCCGATGGCAGCGCGCACTCTGCTCCAGTCGCAGCAGAACTCCGATGAAGCGCTCAGCATCAAGCGTGATGCTGACCCGACGTTTGATTTTTGTGGCTATCTGGAAATGCTGCCGCAGACCAACGGGATGTTGGTGATGCTGCCAACTTACTGATTTAGTGTATGATGGTGTTTTTGAGGTGCTCCAGTGGCTTCTGTTTCTATCAGCTGTCCCTCCTGTTCAGCTACTGAC
>OATL01000325.1_pt1 | contig 29288 bp, 22 predicted proteins | sample 1476011 | NCBI WGS metagenome assembly OATL01 (sample SAMEA2579975, study PRJEB22360) | human gut metagenome | biome: human gut; feature: human-associated habitat; material: faeces | place: Denmark | collected 2008/2010
CCCTGCTGGTTGCGATATTTCGCATCTTCACGGCGGTTGTAAGGTCGCGCCGCCGGGCCGGAAAGCGGCTCAAAGCTCAGCGCACCAATTAACATGCCCGGACGCAGCGCCAGCGGCAGCTTACCGGAGTTGTAGAACTCCAGCACAATGCAGCCAGACCAGCCCGGATCGATGCGGTGCGCGGTGACGTGCACCATCAGGCCCAGACGCGCCAGCGAAGAACGCCCGTCCAGCCAGCCCACCAGATCGGCTGGCAGCGCCCCCCCACCCCCCGCCACCCCGTTTGTCGGCTGGCAGCGTCACCGACTCCAGCGTCACCGCCAGCGCCAGCTCTCCTGGGTGAAGATAGAACGCCTCGCTTTCATCGAGAACGATCTCATCGCTCATCACGCGGTCAAGCGCGGCGCTCACTTCATCTTTGGGACCGCTCAGATCGATAAACGCTGCCGTGTGACCACGGAAGGTACGAAATTTATTGCCCAGGCGCACATCCACCGTCGCGCCGTTAATACGCTCCACTGGCGGACGTGGGTTGATCGACAAACGGCCTTCATCAAGCCAGGCTTCAATATCTCGGTCACACAGACGCATGGCATTTTCTCCTTTCGCGCATCACTCCCTTAACGCCAATTACGTCAAGGGCATACCAGGTTATCACTGAACGGTACACAATTTATCAAGCTTATTCAAAGAACTGACTTATTTTCGCTTTCAATATATCGATGGCGATGCGGTTTTTCCCGCCGCGCGGCACGATAATGTCCGCATATTGTTTAGAAGGCTCAATGAATTGCAGAAACATCGGGCGCACGGTTTTTTGATATTGCGCCATCACTGAATCCATTGAACGCCCACGCTCGTTAACGTCACGCTTGATGCGGCGCATCAGGCAGATATCCAGCGGGGTATCAACGAAAATTGAGAAGTTAAGTTCGTCACGCAAACGCGCATCCGTTAGCAGCAAAATGCCTTCGAGAATGATGACTTTCTTCGGCTCAACCGTCACCGTTTCTTTCATACGCGTATGTTCAACATAGCTGTAAACCGGCAGGTCAATTGCCGAGCCGCGTTTCAATGCTTGTAAATGCTCAAGCAGCAGGCTGTGATCCATCGCGCTGGGATGGTCGTAGTTGGTCTTAACGCGTTCTTCCATCGACAGATGGCTTTGATCTTTGTAATAGCAGTCTTCGGGAATTACGCCGATGTGTTCATCACCGACTTGCTCACGTAATTCACGATAAAGGGTACTGGCAATAAGACTCTTGCCGGAAGCCGATGCGCCAGCGATACCGATAATGACGCACTGATGAGACTGATCAGTCATATATTTAGCGACCTGATTAACCTGGATGTTAGGAAGGGGGCGACGAAGCGCCAAACGCGGCAATTATAGGGATTTCATCCGCCTGATACCAGTCGAATAGCGTTGCCGCGCGCTCAGAGTTAATTGTTGACGAAGAATTCCCGGTGGCAAATTACGTTGATCAGTTTTATACAAGGTAAAAATTGTTATACGCAGTTGCGCAAATTATCCGCCTTTACGTCACTTTATGAGCAATTCGCATATAAAATGTAAAACTTTTGTACTAGCATAAACACAGAAACGAATACTGGCGACCTGGTCTTGCGGATAAAGCGGTAATGAGCAAACAATCACAGCATGTATTAATTGCCCTGCCCCACCCGCTGCTTCACCTGGTCAGTTTAGGTTTAGTCTCGTTTATCTTCACCCTTTTCTCACTTGAGCTTTCGCAGTTTGGCACCCAACTCGCCCCACTGTGGTTCCCGACGTCCATCATGATGGTGGCGTTTTATCGCCATGCCGGGCGCATGTGGCCGGGGATTGCGCTGAGCTGCTCGCTGGGAAATATCGCCGCATCCATCCTGCTTTTTTCCACCAGCTCGCTGAACATGACCTGGACGACCATCAATATTGTTGAAGCCGTGGTCGGGGCAGTGCTACTGCGTAAATTGCTGCCGTGGTATAACCCATTGCAAAATCTGGCTGACTGGCTGCGTCTAGCACTCGGCAGCGCCATTGTTCCACCTCTGTTAGGGGGTGTTCTGGTTATCCTGCTGACGCCCGGAGACGATCCTCTCAGGGCATTTTTGATATGGGTACTGTCAGAATCCATCGGCGCACTGGCACTGGTGCCGCTGGGATTGTTATTTAAACCACACTATCTGCTGCGCCATCGCAACCCACGGTTGCTTTTTGAGTCGCTGCTCACGTTAGCCATCACACTGACGTTAAGCTGGCTTTCGATGCTGTATCTGCCGTGGCCTTTTACTTTCATTATTGTGCTGTTGATGTGGAGCGCCGTGCGCCTGCCACGAATGGAAGCCTTTTTGATCTTCCTTACCACGGTGATGATGGTGTCACTGATGATGGCCGCTGATCCCTCCCTGCTTGCTACGCCGCGTACATACCTGATGAGCCATATGCCGTGGCTACCGTTTTTGCTGATCCTGCTGCCCGCCAACATCATGACCATGGTGATGTATGCCTTTCGTGCGGAACGCAAACACATTTCCGAAAGCGAAACCCGTTTTCGTAACGCCATGGAATATTCCGCCATCGGCATGGCATTAGTGGGCACCGAGGGGCAATGGCTGCAATCCAACAAAGCACTCTGCCAGTTTCTCGGTTACAGTCAGGAAGAGCTGCGCGGACTCACCTTTCAGCAACTGACCTGGCCGGAGGATCTCAATAAAGATCTCCAACAGGTTGAAAAGCTGATCAGCGGTGAAATAAACACCTATTCAATGGAAAAACGCTACTACAACCGCAATGGCGATGTTGTCTGGGCGTTGCTTGCCGTCTCACTGGTGCGCCACACGGATGGCACGCCGCTCTATTTTATCGCTCAGATTGAAGACATTAACGAGCTAAAACGCACCGAACAGGTGAATCAGCAACTGATGGAGCGCATCACGCTGGCTAACGAAGCGGGCGGGATTGGCATCTGGGAGTGGGAGTGGGAGCTGAAGCCGAATATTTTTAGCTGGGATAAGCGGATGTTCGAGCTGTATGAAATTCCTCCGCATATCAAACCGAACTGGCAGGTGTGGTACGAGTGCGTGCTGCCGGAAGATCGCCAACACGCCGAAAAAGTGATTCGTGATTCGTTGCAATCACGCTCGCCCTTTAAACTGGAATTTCGCATTACCGTGAAAGACGGCATTCGCCATATCCGCGCCCTCGCTAACCGGGTACTGAATAAAGAAGGCGAAGTCGAACGCCTGCTCGGCATTAATATGGATATGACCGAAGTGAAACAGCTTAACGAGGCATTGTTTCAGGAAAAAGAGCGCCTGCACATAACGCTGGATTCCATCGGCGAAGCCGTGGTCTGTATTGATATGGCAATGAAAATTACCTTTATGAATCCGGTGGCGGAGAAGATGAGCGGCTGGACGCAGGAAGAAGCGTTAGGTGTTCCGCTCCTGACGGTGTTGCATATTACTTTTGGCGACAACGGACCATTAATGGAGAACATTTACAGTGCCGACACCTCACGTTCCGCGATTGAACAAGATGTGGTGTTGCACTGCCGAAGCGGCGGCAGCTACGACGTGCATTACAGTATTACGCCGTTAAGTACTCTGGACGGCAGCAATATAGGCTCGGTTCTGGTGATTCAGGACGTCACCGAATCACGCAAAATGCTGCGCCAGCTGAGCTACAGCGCCTCCCATGATGCACTGACGCATCTCGCCAATCGCGCCAGTTTTGAGAAGCAACTACGCATCCTGCTGCAAACGGTAAACAGTACGCATCAGCGACATGCCCTGGTGTTTATCGATCTTGATCGCTTTAAAGCGGTGAATGACAGCGCCGGGCATGCGGCGGGCGACGCTTTACTGCGCGAACTGGCGTCGTTGATGCTGAGTATGCTGCGCTCCAGCGACGTGCTGGCGCGACTCGGTGGCGATGAATTTGGTCTGCTGCTGCCAGATTGTAATGTCGAAAGTGCGCGTTTTATCGCTACACGCATTATCAGCGCCGTGAATGACTATCACTTTATCTGGGAAGGACGTGTACATCGGGTAGGTGCCAGTGCCGGGATTACCTTGATTGATGACAACAATCATCAGGCGGCTGAAGTGATGTCGCAGGCTGATATCGCCTGTTATGCCTCCAAAAATGGTGGACGGGGCCGGGTGACGGTTTACGAACCGCAGCAAGCTGCCGCACATAGCGAACGGGCGGCGATATCGCTTGATGAACAGAGGCGGATGATTAAAGAGAATCAGTTGATGATGATCGCCCACGGTGTCGCTTCGCCGCGGATCCCGCAAGCGCGTAATTTGTGGCTGATTTCACTTAAGCTCTGGAGTTGCGAAGGCGAGATTATTGATGAACAAACATTTCGTCGTAGCTTCAGCGATCCGGCACTTAGCCATGCTCTTGACCGACGGGTATTCCACGATTTTTTCCAGCAGGCCGCAAAAGCGATTGCCAGTAAAGGCTTAAGCATCGCCCTCCCCCTTTCCGTTGCCGGTTTGAGTAGCGCCACGCTGGTGAATGAACTAATTGAGCAGCTGGAAAATAGCCCTCTACCACCACGGTTATTACATCTGATTATTCCGGCAGACGCGATTTTAGATCACGCAGCAAGCGTGCAAAAACTGCGGCTGGCGGGATGTCGGATCGTATTCAGTCAGGTGGGCCGCGATCTGCAAATCTTCAACTCGCTGAAAGCAAATATGGCAGATTACCTGCTACTTGATGGTGAGTTATGCGCCAGCGTGCAGGGTAATTTGATGGATGAGATGCTGATTACGATTATTCAGGGGCATGCTCAGCGACTCGGGATGAAAACCATCGCCGGGCCAGTCGTTTTACCCTTAGTGATGGATACGCTTTCGGGCATCGGCGTCGATCTGATTTATGGCGATGTGATTGCCGATGCCCAACCGCTGGATTTGCTGGTGAATAGCAGTTATTTCGCGATTAACTGAGGGAGCGTTTGCCCCATTGCCTGATGCGACGCTAACGCGTCTTATCATGCCTACAAATCGCTCATTCCCCAGGCCGGATAAGGCGCTCGCACCGCATCCGGCGACCAACGTCATGCTTCGTCTGGTTGCCAGCCTTCCGTATACCAGATATGCAACAACGCATAAGAACGCCAGGGTTTCCAGCGCTCGGCATAACGGCGGATTTGTGCCGGTGTCATTCCCGGAAATCGCTGTTTAATCAGATAATCATCCGGCAGAAAAACATCTTTCGCCTGCCAGCCGCGCAAGGCGAAATAATTCGCCGTCCAGCGCCCGATCCCCGGAAAAGTTTGCAGTTTTTTCATCGCTTGTTCTACGTCGCCCGGTATTGTCATTGGTAAGGTGCCCTCCAGCGCCGCATTTGCCAGATGAATCAGTGCCTCTGCCCGTTTCAACGGCATACCTAACGCTTTTAATGCCTGCGGGTCGGCTGCAGCCAGCCGCTGAGGCGTGGGGAAGCAGACATAATCCGGAAAATCATCCAGCCGTTCGCCATAAAGCTGTGCCACTCTGGCGGTCAATTTTGCCGCCATCGCCACGCTCACCAGTTGGCCTAAAATCGCCCGCACGCCCTGCTCAAAAGCATCAACACTGCCGGGTAAACGCAATCCGGGCCGCGCCGCGCCTAACTTGCCCAACGCACCGTTAACAATCTGCGGGTTACATTGCAGATCAAACAGGCAGCTCATTTTCGCCAGACACTCAGCGGCAACAGGTTCTAAACCTGCACTTAAATTTATGTGCAGAGTATGGCGGGCTATATCCGGAATAGCAGTCACCACGCCGCGATATTCGCCTACCGCCAGACTACGGGCATAATAACTGTCCGCGACCGTTTCCACGCTGCTCACCGCACGGGCGGCGAGAAATCCCAACATCCACGACCAGTCATACGGCGGCTGCCAGTTCAGGGTATACATCGCATCTCCTTGTTAATCCGCTTTCAGCATAAACGTTATTCAGACGCTGCGCTTTGCTTTCATATTCCGGTTGTCGCGACGGCAACATTTCGCTAAAGTCACGCCCCTTCTTCACCGGCATGGGGATTATTTCGTGTTTATTGGTTTTGATTACGGTACAGCAAACTGTTTAGTGGCGGTCATGCGCGACGGTAAACCGCATTTGCTAAAAATGGAAAACGGCAGCACGCTGCTGCCTTCAATGCTTTGCGCGCCAACGCGTGAAGCGGTAAGCGAATGGCTGTACCGCCATCATGACGTTCCGGCAGACGACGATGAAACGCAGGCGCTGCTGCGTCGGGCGATTCGTTATAACCGCGAAGAAGATATCGATGTTACGGCGAAAAGCGTGCAGTTCGGTCTTTCCTCACTGGCACAGTACATTGATGATCCAGAAGAGGTGTGGTTTGTGAAATCACCAAAATCGTTCCTCGGTGCCAGCGGCTTAAAACCGCAGCAGGTAGCGCTGTTTGAGGATCTGGTCTGCGCAATGATGTTGCACATTCGCCAGCAGGCGCAGGCTCAACTGCCGGAGGCAATTACTCAGGCAGTGATTGGTCGCCCGATCAACTTCCAGGGGCTGGGCGGCGATGAAGCAAACACCCAGGCGCAAGGGATTCTGGAACGCGCGGCGAAGCGTGCCGGGTTTAAGGATGTGGTATTCCAGTACGAGCCGGTCGCGGCTGGGCTGGATTACGAAGCCACCTTGCAGGAAGAAAAACGGGTGCTGGTGGTGGATATCGGCGGTGGTACGACTGACTGTTCTTTACTGCTAATGGGGCCACAGTGGCGTTCGCGCCTCGATCGTGAAGCCAGCCTGCTGGGTCACAGTGGTTGCCGTATTGGCGGTAACGATCTGGATATCGCACTGGCGTTTAAAAACCTGATGCCGTTACTGGGCATGGGTGGCGAAACCGAAAAAGGCATCGCGCTGCCGATTCTGCCGTGGTGGAATGCGGTTGCCATCAACGACGTCCCTGCGCAAAGTGATTTCTACAGTAGTGCCAATGGTCGTCTGCTTAACGATCTGGTACGCGATGCCCGCGAACCGGAAAAAGTGGCCCTGTTACAGAAAGTCTGGCGTCAGCGTTTAAGCTATCGCCTGGTACGTAGCGCAGAAGAGAGCAAAATTGCGCTTTCAAGCGTAGCGGAAACCCGCGCCTCACTGCCGTTTATCAGCGATGAACTGGCTACGCTGATTAGCCAGCAAGGGCTGGAAAGCGCCCTCAACCAGCCACTGGCGCGAATTCTGGAACAGGTGCAACTGGCGCTGGATAACGCCCAGGAAAAACCGGATGTCATCTATCTGACTGGTGGTAGCGCCCGATCGCCGCTGATTAAAAAAGCGCTGGCAGAACAGTTGCCGGGCATTCCGATTGCAGGCGGCGATGACTTTGGCTCCGTCACCGCCGGGCTGGCACGCTGGGCGGAAGTGGTGTTTCGTTAATTGAAAAATGGCTCAGCAGCGGCTTAAATCAGCCTTCGCCTGAGCCAGTTTTTCTGCCGCCTGACGTAGCGGCTCCATCAACGGCATGGTCCGTGCTGGAGCATGAAGGCGGAATCGCTGCAACTCTGTCGCACCGACAGTCAACGCCGATTCCAGCCGATGTCGTTTGGCGGTCATTTTCGCCATTACCGCTTGTCTGTCTGCTGGCGTTACCGCTTCATTCGGCCTGAACACAAAACGGCGTTCGCAACTCGCTTTCCAGTCGATAACCGCCTGGGTCAGATGATCACCAAAACCTTTTACTTGCTTAACGCTCCGTCGGGTAACGTCTGCCGCCGTTTCAATACCAAAGGACCGTAACGCCGCTTTACGCGCAGGGCCAACGCCGGGAATAGAGGCAACATCAATAAAAAATCCCTCCAGAAACTTCTGCTTCTGCCGTTCCCTTGCGGTGTCCTGAAGTGCTGCCAGATCGCGCTTTTCTTCTTCCGGTAACCCAAGAATTTCGTCCTTCATTTTTTCGAGCATCATCCGTTTGGCGATAAAACCTTCCAGCCCGCCCAACTGTTGGATCTGGCTGACTAAATGGTCATAGTCCATTTTCGCACGATTAAACGCCTCACGGCGTTGCTGGATTTCTGCTTTGTACGCTTTGCTTGTCAGGCTGCCAATAATCCAGATAGCCGACAGCACAGGAACCAAAATAATATAACGTGGTTCTGTCTGAAGGCCGCAAAGCAACAGCGATAACGCTGACAGTGCGATCTCAATCAGAATGATGTATTCACGCCGTAACAGGCCTAAAGGAAGCGGCCTGCCAGTCGGTTGGAAATGATCGGGTAATGGCAGTTGCAATGCTGGCGGTGCTACTGACGCCATCACCATCGCCCAGACTTTCGCCAGCACAAAATCACCGCTGGTGGTAATGACCTCTTCGCCGAGATCAATAAAATAGATAACGCCTTGATTATCCAGCGCACACCACGGGCAGTCAGCCAAATGACCGGGATAAACATGCATTGCCGAAACGGTACATTTCTTTAACTGTTGGCGTAGTAAATCAAGTGCCGCTACCCACGCTTTTGCCGTCGGACGCCCGGTTGCCACGCCACTTTCCGTGAATGCCTGCTGAAACATGGCTTCAACATCGCCCGGTAACATCGACAGCGGAATAGATCGTGGCGGCGGTTTTAAACCACGTCGCTGATTATCTGACGCGTAGGCATAACGGAAATGGGCAATATCCGTCTCCAGTGCATTACCCGCATCAGAGACAAGCGGTACACCGGAATAAGGATGCCGCCCACCAAACAAGACGTGAAAAATCAGCAACGCAAGGCCAAAATTATCGTGATTCGCGGTGCGTTCAAAGCCGACAAATGATGGCAAGGTTTGTAGCTCTGGCGGCGTAAAATGCGACACGCCGACTTCGCATAAATGCAGCGTGCCATTGGCGTTAATCTGAAAGGAGTCGCTATCAATCAACACTACTTTGCTGTCGCGACCTACCATAAAGCTGTTCTGGTTTACGTCACCCACGACGTGCCCGTGCTCGTGAATCGTAGCAAAAGATGAAGCAATATTGCGCGCAACATAGAGTAGAAAATCCCACGCACTATGAGGGTAACGTTGACGACGATGTGCCGGGCTATAGATCATATGAATCGGTTCTTTACCAGAAACTTTTGGCATCATAAAACCGATTACTTTTCCGCCTCGTCCACCGTGAAGCGTTGCCTGCGGCCAGGCGACATAATTCAACAACTGCGCGTCAGCTGTCGCAGCCATAAAGGCAAGTTTGTCCTGTTTTAAGGCGGGTGGCGGCGTGTGATAAATCTTGGCGACGCTATCGGCAAACTCCTCGATATCATAAACCGCACCTTCACCGCCTTTGCCCAGTTCACGGCCTGGCGTAACGCACTCACCAGTAGCAGTATATAAAGTGGGTTTCATGGTAACCACATAGCCAGTGCCAACGTTTTATCATCATCCGTACGCTCGTTTACCGCCGGGCTGGACAAAAACTGCTTTAACAATTCAGGTAATAAATCGAGTTGTTCCTGCGTTGCTGACGCCAGTCCATTGAAAAACGGGGTAAAGAAAGGCACATGCGGAGAATTATCCAGCATATTTAACGCCAGTCTCTGAATACCATCCGTAAATGCTGCAACTCTATGCGCACGCTCAGTGCTGGTGAAAGTTTCCAGTCTGGAAACGGCATCTTCATCGGTAATGAAATGCGTCATGTTGGCATATTCACCCACCATCGGCGTGAGCGGCAATTGCAAACCGTGCCCCAAATCTACCACCACGCCACCATCGCCAATCTGCATAATCAATGTGCCGTTAGGCGATGAAATCAGCCCCAGAAATGTGCAGGCAAAATCGCGAACCGCTAATTCTTTGGCCTCTGCCTCGGCAAAAAATCGCTGACGAATAGTCAGTACAATATCCGTTGCGAGGACATCATTAAGCCCCAATTCCCCACCCTGCACTTTTTGCGATATATAAGCCATCGCTTCATTGACGGCAAGCATCGCACCTTCGCCTCCCTGCGAGACGCTGCCTGCGCCATCAGCGACAAATACCGACAATAATGGCTGCTGGTCTTCTAGCCAGGCAACCTGCATCTGGCAGGCATCCTGGCAAGACAAGTCAGCGCTGATGTGCGACGTTCCAACGGCTGATGCATAAACCAGACGCCAGCTCACACTGACGTCCAGCCTTTTGGCGCTTCCAGTACAACTTCCGTTCCCGGCGTGGAGCGGGAAACCGAACGCAGCGAACTGGATAACCAGCTAAATAGTTCGCGGAATTGTAATCCTTGAAGAGGCAAAGGCTGACGAACGCTGATTTGGGCCAGCGTCTTCATATCCGCCCCCTGAACACCGATGGAAAAGAAGGCAAACTTCTTATCTTCTTCCCCCTGAAACACCTTGTTGGCAGCAGCCTGCCACTCATCGGTTGGTGCGCCATCGGTAATCAGGAAAATCCACGGACGATAATAGGAAATACCATTGGCGCGATACTCACGTTTGCGCTCCTCAACCATATTCAGGGCTTTGGTAATGGCGGCGCCCATTGGTGTATCCCCATGGGCAAACAGGATGGGCGGGAAAAAATTAGCGGCGCTGGTAAAGGGTTGTTCCACATGCACTGGGCCGAACGTCACAATACCGAGTTCCACTCTTTTTAAGGCCAGCGGGTCGGCAAGCAGCTCATCGCGAAAGGTAACCAATCCGGCGTTAAGTTCATTAATGGGTCTACCGTTCATAGAACCAGAAACATCCAGCAGCAAAATGCAGGGGCAACGTGGTTCCGGGTTACTGGCAAAATCGCTGGTGGCAAACGTGATTTGTTCGCTCATAAGAAATCCTTTCTTAGAGAATTATTGAGGTCCGGTATCATACCGATTGCAATAATGAAATAAGAGCAAACGAAGAAACTTTCAGAATTAGGCCCGGCGGCGCAGAAAATTTTGCTATTCGCCTCGCAAGAACGGAGAGCCGTCGATTGACACTAAGGGCGGAGTGACATAATTTCAGGAGTGAGGGTTAGGGAGAGGTTTCCCCCTCCCCCTGGTGTTCTTAGTAAGCCTGGAAGCTAATCACTAAGAGTATCACCAGTATGATGACGTGCTTCATCATAACCCTTTCCTTATTAAAAGCCCTCTTCTCCGGGAGAGGGTTTCCCGTTTCAGCGTCCCGCTGAAATCGTCGGCTTACCTCCTTTCGCCCTGAATGCAGTCTATCGCTAACGCGTGAACAAAATAGTTTCCTCGGTGATTATTCCGTAACGACTCGCAAAGAATATTTGCTGGCAGGATCGCAGACTACAAAGCCTGCGGATTGACAATCTTATCGTGAAGGCATAATTTCAGGAGTGAGGGTAGAGCGGGGTTTCCCCCGCCCTGGTAGTCTTAGTATGCAGGGTAGCTAATCACTAAGAGCACCACGATGATGAGTAGCTTCATCATGACCCTTTCCTTATTTAAGGCCCCTTCCTCGGGAGGGGCTTTCCCGTTTCAGCGTCCCGCTGAAATCGTCGGCCTACCTCCTTTTGCCCTGAATGCAGTCTATCGCTAACGCGTAGATAAAATAGTTTCCTGTGTTATTACTGGATGCGTGCTCGCAAATGTGCCCGCCATTCAGACGATTCCCGATAGTGTTTCATAATTCCTCCATTTTTCTCCCTGATTGGCTGGCTACACTAGTATCATTCCGCGAAACGTTTCAGGAAGAGAAACTCTTAACGATGAAAGGCAGTTATAAATCCCGTTGGGTAATCGTAATCGTGGTGGTTATCGCCGCCATCGCCGCATTCTGGTTCTGGCAAGGCCGCAATGACTCCCGGAGTGCAGCCCCAGGGGCGACGAAACAAGCGCAGCAATCGCCAGCGGGTGGTCGCCGTGGTATGCGTTCCGGCCCATTAGCCCCGGTTCAGGCGGCGACCGCCGTAGAACAGGCTGTTCCGCGTTACCTCACCGGGCTTGGCACCATTACCGCCGCTAATACTGTTACGGTGCGCAGCCGCGTGGACGGTCAACTGATGGCGTTGCATTTCCTGGAAGGCCAGCAGGTCAAAGCAGGCGATTTACTGGCAGAAATTGACCCCAGCCAGTTCAAAGTTGCATTAGCACAAGCCCAGGGCCAACTGGCAAAAGATAAAGCCACGCTTGCCAACGCCCGCCGTGACCTGGCGCGTTATCAACAACTGGCAAAAACCAATCTTGTCTCCCGCCAGGAGCTGGATGCCCAACAGGCGCTGGTCAGTGAAACCGAAGGCACCATTAAGGCTGATGAAGCAAGCGTCGCCAGCGCACAGCTGCAACTCGACTGGAGCCGCATCACCGCACCAGTCGATGGTCGCGTTGGTCTCAAGCAGGTTGATGTTGGTAACCAAATCTCCAGTGGTGATACCACCGGGATTGTGGTGATCACCCAGACGCATCCTATCGATTTGCTCTTTACCCTGCCGGAAAGCGATATCGCTACCGTCGTGCAGGCGCAAAAAGCCGGGAAACCGCTGGTGGTAGAAGCCTGGGATCGCACCAACTCGAAGAAATTAAGCGAAGGCACGCTGTTAAGCCTCGATAACCAAATCGATGCCACTACCGGTACGATTAAAGTGAAAGCTCGCTTTAATAATCAGGATGATGCGCTGTTTCCCAATCAGTTTGTTAACGCGCGCATGTTAGTCGACACCGAACAAAACGCCGTGGTGATCCCCACCGCCGCCCTGCAAATGGGCAACGAAGGCCATTTTGTCTGGGTACTGAATAGCGAAAACAAAGTCAGCAAACATCTGGTGACACCGGGCATTCAGGACAGTCAGAAAGTGGTGATCCGCGCAGGTATTTCTGCGGGCGACCGCGTAGTGACGGACGGAATTGATCGCCTGACCGAAGGGGCGAAAGTGGAAGTGGTGGAAGCCCAGAGCGCCACCACTTCGGAAGAGAAAGCCACCAGCCGCGAATACGCGAAAAAAGGAGCACGCTCCTGATGCAGGTGTTACCCCCGAGCAGCACAGGCGGCCCGTCGCGCCTGTTTATTATGCGTCCTGTCGCCACCACGCTGCTGATGGTGGCGATCTTACTCGCCGGGATTATCGGTTATCGAGCCCTGCCCGTTTCGGCGCTGCCGGAAGTGGACTATCCGACCATTCAGGTGGTCACCCTCTACCCAGGTGCGAGCCCGGATGTCATGACCTCTGCCGTTACCGCGCCGCTTGAACGCCAGTTTGGGCAGATGTCTGGCCTGAAACAGATGTCGTCGCAAAGTTCCGGCGGTGCGTCAGTTATCACCTTACAGTTCCAGCTAACATTACCGCTCGATGTCGCCGAGCAGGAAGTGCAGGCCGCGATTAACGCTGCGACCAACTTGTTGCCGAGCGATCTGCCTAACCCGCCGGTTTACAGCAAAGTGAACCCGGCAGATCCGCCGATCATGACGCTCGCTGTCACCTCAACCGCCATGCCGATGACGCAAGTGGAAGATATGGTGGAAACCCGCGTCGCGCAGAAAATCTCGCAGATTTCCGGCGTCGGCCTGGTGACACTTTCCGGCGGTCAGCGTCCGGCTGTTCGCGTCAAACTTAACGCTCAGGCGATTGCCGCCCTCGGCCTGACCAGCGAAACCGTGCGCACCGCCATTACCGGCGCTAACGTTAACTCGGCAAAAGGTAGCCTCGACGGCCCTTCCCGCGCGGTCACCCTTTCCGCGAACGACCAGATGCAATCCGCCGAAGAGTATCGCCAGCTAATTATTGCCTACCAGAACGGCGCGCCGATTCGTCTGGGCGATGTCGCAACCGTAGAGCAAGGAGCAGAAAACAGCTGGCTCGGCGCGTGGGCGAACAAAGAACAGGCCATTGTGATGAATGTTCAGCGCCAGCCAGGTGCTAACATTATCTCCACCGCCGACAGCATCCGGCAGATGCTGCCACAGCTCACCGAGAGTCTGCCGAAATCGGTGAAGGTGACGGTACTTTCTGACCGTACCACCAATATTCGCGCATCCGTCGATGATACTCAGTTTGAATTGATGATGGCTATCGCGCTGGTAGTCATGATTATCTACCTGTTTTTGCGCAATATTCCGGCGACCATCATTCCCGGCGTCGCCGTGCCGCTGTCGTTAATCGGCACCTTCGCGGTCATGGTGTTTCTCGATTTTTCAATCAATAACCTGACGCTGATGGCGTTAACTATCGCCACCGGATTTGTGGTCGATGACGCCATCGTGGTGATCGAAAACATTTCCCGCTATATCGAAAAAGGCGAAAAACCGCTGGCGGCGGCGCTCAAAGGCGCGGGTGAAATCGGCTTTACCATTATCTCGCTGACCTTCTCACTGATTGCAGTGTTGATCCCACTGCTATTTATGGGCGATATCGTCGGGCGACTGTTCCGCGAATTTGCCATTACTCTGGCAGTCGCGATTTTGATCTCAGCCGTGGTGTCGCTGACCCTGACGCCGATGATGTGCGCACGGATGCTCAGCCAGGAGTCACTGCGTAAACAGAACCGCTTCTCCCGTGCCTCGGAGAAAATGTTCGACAGGATAATCGCCGCCTATGGTCGTGGACTGGCGAAAGTGCTGAATCATCCGTGGCTGACCTTAAGCGTGGCGCTCAGCACGCTGCTGCTTAGCGTGCTGCTGTGGGTGTTCATTCCGAAAGGTTTCTTCCCGGTGCAGGACAACGGCATTATTCAGGGCACTTTGCAGGCACCGCAATCCAGCGCCTTTGCCAATATGGCCCAGCGGCAACGCCAGGTCGCGGACGTGATTTTGCAGGATCCGGCAGTGCAAAGTTTGACCTCATTTGTTGGCGTTGATGGCACTAACCCGTCGCTGAACAGTGCACGTTTACAGATCAATCTCAAACCACTGGATGAACGAGATGACCGGGTGCAAAAAGTCATCGCCCGTCTGCAAACGGCGGTAGATAAAGTGCCGGGCGTCGATCTCTTCCTGCAACCAACGCAGGACCTGACTATTGATACTCAGGTCAGCCGCACCCAGTACCAGTTTACCTTGCAGGCCACGTCACTGGATGCGCTCAGTACCTGGGTGCCACAGTTGATGGAAAAACTCCAGCAGCTGCCACAGCTTTCTGATGTCTCCAGCGACTGGCAGGACAAAGGGCTGGTGGCGTATGTCAATGTTGATCGCGACAGCGCCAGCCGTCTGGGGATCAACATGGCGGACGTCGATAACGCCCTTTACAACGCGTTTGGTCAGCGACTGATTTCCACTATTTATACTCAGGCCAACCAGTATCGCGTGGTGCTGGAGCACAACACCGAAAATACTCCTGGGCTTGCGGCGCTGGATACTATTCGCCTGACCAGCAGCGACGGCGGCGTGGTGCCGCTAAGCTCAATTGCCAAAATTGAGCAGCGTTTTGCGCCGCTTTCCATCAACCATCTGGATCAGTTCCCGGTAACGACCATCTCCTTTAACGTGCCGGATAACTATTCGCTGGGCGATGCGGTGCAAGCGATTATGGACACCGAAAAGACGCTGAATCTGCCGGTGGATATCACCACGCAGTTCCAGGGCAGCACCCTCGCCTTCCAGTCGGCGCTGGGCAGCACGGTCTGGCTGATTGTCGCGGCGGTGGTGGCGATGTATATCGTGCTCGGCATTCTGTACGAGAGCTTTATTCACCCGATCACCATTCTCTCGACGCTACCCACCGCAGGGGTCGGCGCGCTGCTGGCGTTAATGATTGCCGGTAGCGAACTGGATGTGATTGCCATTATCGGCATTATTTTGCTGATCGGTATCGTGAAGAAGAACGCCATCATGATGATCGACTTCGCGCTGGCTGCTGAGCGCGAGCAAGGCATGTCGCCGCGCGAAGCTATTTACCAGGCTTGTCTGTTGCGTTTTCGTCCGATCCTGATGACCACTCTGGCGGCTCTGCTTGGTGCGCTGCCGCTGATGTTGAGTACCGGGGTCGGCGCGGAACTGCGTCGTCCGTTAGGTATCGGCATGGTCGGCGGTCTGATTGTCAGCCAGGTGCTGACGCTGTTTACCACGCCGGTGATTTATCTGCTATTCGACCGCCTGGCATTGTGGACCAAAAGCCGCTTTGCCCGTCATGAAGAGGAGGCGTAAGTGAAGTTTTTTGCCCTCTTCATTTACCGCCCGGTGGCGACGATTTTACTGTCGGTCGCCATTACCCTGTGCGGCATACTGGGTTTCCGTATGCTGCCAGTCGCCCCGCTGCCGCAGGTCGATTTTCCGGTGATCATGGTCAGCGCCTCGCTGCCCGGTGCGTCACCAGAAACAATGGCGTCTTCCGTTGCCACGCCGCTGGAGCGCTCACTTGGGCGCATTGCCGGAGTCAGCGAAATGACCTCCAGCAGTTCGCTCGGCAGCACGCGCATTATTTTGCAGTTTGATTTTGACCGGGATATCAACGGCGCAGCGCGCGATGTGCAGGCGGCGATCAACGCCGCGCAAAGTCTGCTACCCAGCGGGATGCCCAGCCGTCCGACCTATCGCAAAGCGAACCCGTCGGATGCGCCAATTATGATCCTCACGCTGACATCCGATACTTATTCGCAGGGTGAACTGTACGATTTCGCCTCGACGCAGCTGGCTCCGACGATTTCGCAAATCGACGGTGTCGGTGATGTCGATGTTGGCGGCAGCTCGCTGCCCGCCGTACGCGTCGGGCTGAATCCGCAGGCGCTGTTTAATCAGGGCGTCTCGCTGGACGACGTACGCACTGCCATCAGCAATGCCAACGTGCGTAAACCGCAGGGCGCACTGGAAGATGGCACCCACCGCTGGCAGATCCAGACCAATGACGAACTGAAAACTGCCGCTGAATATCAGCCGCTGATTATTCATTACAACAACGGCGGAGCGGTTCGTCTGGGCGATGTGGCGACGGTGACCGACTCTGTACAAGATGTACGTAACGCCGGGATGACCAACGCCAAACCGGCCATTTTGCTGATGATCCGCAAGCTGCCGGAAGCCAATATTATCCAGACGGTAGACAGCATCCGAGCAAAATTACCGGAGTTGCAGGAGACCATTCCGGCGGCGATTGATCTGCAAATTGCCCAGGATCGCTCCCCTACTATCCGCGCGTCGCTGGAAGAGGTTGAGCAGACGCTGATTATCTCGGTGGCGCTGGTGATTCTGGTGGTGTTTTTATTCCTGCGTTCGGGTCGCGCCACCATTATTCCCGCCGTTGCGGTGCCGGTTTCGCTGATTGGTACGTTTGCGGCGATGTACCTGTGTGGTTTCAGTCTCAATAATATTTCGTTAATGGCGCTCACCATCGCCACTGGCTTTGTGGTGGATGACGCCATCGTGGTGCTGGAAAACATTGCCCGTCATCTGGAAGCGGGGATGAAACCGCTACAGGCCGCACTGCAAGGCACCCGTGAAGTCGGCTTTACGGTGCTATCAATGAGTCTGTCACTGGTGGCGGTGTTCCTGCCGCTGCTGTTGATGGGCGGATTGCCGGGCCGCCTGTTACGCGAGTTTGCCGTGACGCTTTCTGTCGCCATTGGTATTTCGTTGCTGGTTTCCCTGACGCTAACGCCAATGATGTGCGGCTGGATGCTAAAAGCCAGCAAGCCGCGCGAGCAAAAGCGACTGCGTGGATTTGGTCGCATGTTGGTTGCTCTGCAACAAGGCTACGGCAAGTCGCTGAAATGGGTGCTCAATCATACCCGTCTGGTGGGTGTGGTGCTGCTTGGCACCATTGCGCTGAATATCTGGCTGTATATCTCGATCCCGAAAACCTTCTTTCCGGAGCAGGACACCGGCGTGTTGATGGGCGGGATACAGGCGGATCAGAGTATTTCGTTTCAGGCGATGCGCGGTAAGTTGCAGGATTTCATGAAAATTATCCGTGACGATCCGGCGGTGGATAATGTCACCGGCTTTACCGGCGGTTCGCGAGTGAACAGCGGGATGATGTTTATCACCCTCAAGCCACGCGACGAACGCAGCGAAACGGCGCAGCAAATTATCGACCGTTTGCGGGTGAAGCTGGCGAAAGAACCGGGGGCGAATCTGTTCCTGATGGCAGTGCAGGATATTCGCGTTGGCGGACGTCAGTCGAACGCCAGCTATCAGTACACGTTGTTATCCGACGACCTGGCGGCACTGCGCGAATGGGAGCCGAAAATCCGCAAAAAACTGGCGACATTGCCGGAACTGGCGGACGTGAACTCCGACCAGCAGGATAACGGCGCGGAAATGAATCTGGTTTACGACCGCGACACCATGGCACGGCTGGGAATCGACGTGCAGGCCGCCAACAGCCTGTTAAATAACGCCTTCGGTCAGCGGCAAATCTCGACCATTTACCAGCCGATGAACCAGTATAAAGTGGTGATGGAAGTGGATCCGCGCTATACCCAGGACATCAGTGCGCTGGAAAAAATGTTCGTTATCAATAACGAAGGAAAAGCGATCCCGCTGTCGTATTTCGCTAAATGGCAACCGGCGAATGCCCCACTATCGGTGAATCATCAGGGATTATCGGCGGCCTCGACCATCTCGTTCAACCTGCCGACCGGGAAATCGCTCTCGGACGCCAGTGCGGCGATCGATCGCGCAATGACCCAGCTTGGTGTGCCTTCGACGGTGCGCGGTAGTTTTGCCGGCACGGCGCAGGTGTTCCAGGAGACGATGAACTCGCAGGTGATCCTGATTATCGCCGCCATCGCCACGGTGTATATCGTGCTGGGTATCCTTTACGAGAGTTACGTACATCCGCTGACGATTCTCTCCACCCTGCCCGCGGCGGGCGTTGGAGCGCTGTTGGCGCTGGAGCTGTTCAATGCCCCGTTCAGCCTAATCGCCCTGATAGGGATCATGCTATTAATCGGCATCGTGAAGAAAAACGCCATTATGATGGTCGATTTTGCGCTTGAAGCCCAACGGCACGGTAACCTCACGCCGCAGGAAGCTATTTTCCAGGCCTGTCTGCTGCGTTTTCGCCCGATTATGATGACTACCCTGGCGGCGCTGTTTGGTGCGCTGCCGCTGGTATTGTCGGGCGGTGACGGCTCGGAGTTGCGGCAACCATTGGGGATCACCATTGTCGGCGGTCTGGTCATGAGCCAGCTTCTGACGCTGTATACCACGCCGGTGGTGTATCTCTTTTTCGACCGTCTGCGGCTGCGTTTTTCGCGTAAACCTAAACAAGCGGTAACCGAGTAAATGACAGATCTTCCCGACAGCACCCGCTGGCAATTGTGGATTGTGGCTTTCGGCTTCTTTATGCAGTCGCTGGACACCACCATCGTAAACACCGCCCTTCCCTCAATGGCGCAAAGCCTCGGGGAAAGTCCGTTGCATATGCACATGGTCATTGTCTCTTATGTGCTGACCGTGGCGGTGATGCTGCCCGCCAGCGGCTGGCTGGCGGACAAAGTCGGCGTGCGCAATATTTTCTTTACCGCCATCGTGCTGTTTACTCTCGGTTCACTATTTTGCGCACTTTCCGGCACGCTGAACGAACTGTTGCTGGCACGCGCGTTACAGGGCGTTGGCGGTGCGATGATGGTGCCGGTCGGCAGGTTGACGGTGATGAAAATCGTACCGCGCGAGCAATATATGGCGGCGATGACCTTTGTCACGTTACCCGGTCAGGTCGGGCCGCTGCTCGGTCCGGCGCTCGGCGGCCTGCTGGTGGAGTACGCCTCCTGGCACTGGATCTTTTTGATCAACATTCCGGTGGGGATTATCGGTGCGATCGCCACACTGATGTTAATGCCGAACTACACCATGCAGACGCGGCGCTTTGATCTCTCCGGCTTTTTATTGCTGGCGGTTGGCATGGCGGTATTAACCCTGGCGCTGGACGGCAGTAAAGGTACAGGTTTATCGCCGCTGGCGATTGCTGGCCTGGTCGCAGTTGGCGTGGTGGCACTGGTGCTTTATCTGCTGCACGCCAGAAATAACAACCGCGCCCTGTTCAGTCTGAAACTGTTCCGTACTCGTACCTTTTCGCTGGGTCTGGCGGGGAGTTTTGCCGGACGTATCGGTAGCGGCATGTTGCCCTTTATGACACCGATTTTCTTACAGATTGGCCTCGGTTTCTCGCCGTTCCATGCCGGACTGATGATGATCCCGATGGTGCTCGGCAGCATGGGAATGAAGCGAATTGTAGTGCAGGTGGTGAATCGCTTTGGCTACCGTCGGGTACTGGTGGCGACCACGCTGGGCCTGTCGCTGGTCACCCTGCTGTTTATGACTACCGCTCTGCTGGGCTGGTACTACGTTTTGCCGTTCGTCCTGTTTTTACAAGGGATGGTCAACTCGACGCGTTTCTCCTCTATGAACACCCTGACGCTGAAAGATCTCCCGGACAATCTGGCGAGCAGCGGAAACAGCCTGCTGTCGATGATTATGCAATTGTCGATGAGTATCGGCGTCACTATCGCCGGGCTGTTGCTGGGACTTTTTGGTTCACAGCATGTCAGCGTCGACAGCGGCACCACACAAACCGTCTTTATGTACACCTGGCTTAGCATGGCGTTTATCATCGCCCTTCCGGCGTTCATCTTTGCCAGAGTGCCGAACGATACGCATCAAAATGTCGCTATTTCGCGGCGAAAAAGGAGCGCGCAATGAAGTTCTGGCGACCCGGTATTACCGGCAAACTGTTTCTGGCGATTTTCGCCACCTGCATTGTCTTGCTGATCAGTATGCACTGGGCGGTGCGTATCAGTTTTGAGCGTGGCTTTATTGATTACATCAAGCATGGTAATGAACAACGGCTGCAAATGCTCGGCGATGCGCTTGGTGAGCAGTACGCCCAGCACGGGAACTGGCGCTTCCTGCGTAATAACGATCGCTTTGTATTTCAGATCCTACGTTCGCTGGAGCATGATAACAACGAAGATAAGCCCGGCCCCGGTATGCCGCCACACGGCTGGCGCACGCAATTCTGGGTGGTTGATCAAAACAACAAAGTGCTGGTTGGCCCGCGAGCACCGATTCCACCAGACGGCACACGGCGGCCCATTATGGTCAATGGGGCGGAAGTGGGTGCGGTGATCGCCTCCCCTGTTGAACGACTGACCCGCAATACCGATATCAATTTTGACAGACAACAGAGGCAAACCAGTTGGCTGATTGTCGCTTTATCTACCTTGTTAGCGGCGCTGGCGACATTCCCACTGGCGCGCGGTTTGCTGGCTCCGGTCAAACGACTGGTGGACGGTACACACAAACTGGCAGCGGGCGATTTCACTACTCGCGTGACGCCCACCAGTGAAGATGAATTGGGCAAACTGGCGCAAGACTTCAACCAGCTCGCCAGCACGCTGGAGAAAAACCAACAGATGCGCCGCGATTTTATGGCCGATATCTCCCACGAGCTGCGCACGCCTTTAGCGGTACTGCGCGGCGAACTGGAAGCTATTCAGGATGGCGTGCGTAAATTCACGCCGGAGACGGTGGCGTCTTTACAGGCGGAGGTCGGTACACTGACCAAACTGGTTGACGATCTCCATCAGTTGTCGATGTCTGATGAAGGCGCTCTCGCCTATCAAAAAGCACCGGTAGATTTGATCCCACTGCTGGAAGTGGCGGGCGGCGCATTTCGCGAACGATTCGCCAGCCGTGGCCTGAAACTGCAATTTTCCCTGCCAGACAGTATTACCGTATTTGGCGATCGCGACCGTTTAATGCAGTTATTCAATAACTTACTGGAAAACAGCCTGCGCTACACTGACAGCGGCGGTAGCCTGAAAATCTCTGCCGAGCAGCACGACAAAACGGTGCGCCTGACCTTTGCCGACAGCGCGCCGGGCGTCAGTGACGATCAGCTACAAAAATTGTTTGAACGTTTTTATCGCACCGAAGGCTCCCGCAACCGAGCCAGCGGCGGTTCCGGGCTGGGGCTGGCGATTTGCCTGAACATTGTTGAAGCACATAATGGTCGCATTATTGCTGCCCATTCGCCTTTTGGCGGGGTAAGCATTACAGTAGAGTTACCGCTGGAACGGGATTTACAGAGAGAAGTATGACCGAGTTACCAATCGACGAAAACACACCGCGTATTTTGATCGTGGAAGATGAACCGAAGCTGGGACAGTTACTCATTGATTATCTGCGTGCTGCGAGCTATGCGCCGACGCTTATCAGCCACGGCGATCAGGTACTGCCATATGTGCGCCAGACACCACCGGATCTGATCCTGTTGGATCTGATGCTCCCTGGCACCGATGGCCTGACGTTGTGTCGGGAGATTCGTCGTTTTTCTGACATTCCGATCGTGATGGTGACAGCAAAAATCGAAGAGATCGACCGCCTGCTCGGACTGGAGATTGGCGCAGATGATTATATCTGTAAGCCGTACAGCCCACGGGAAGTGGTAGCGCGCGTCAAAACCATTTTGCGCCGTTGCAAACCGCAGCGCGAGTTGCAGCAACAGGATGCTGAAAGCCCGTTGATTATCGACGAAGGTCGTTTTCAGGCTTCATGGCGCGGAAAAATGCTTGACCTGACGCCTGCGGAATTTCGTCTGCTGAAAACGCTCTCTCATGAACCAGGAAAAGTGTTCTCCCGCGAGCAGTTGCTGAACCATCTTTATGACGACTACCGCGTAGTAACCGACCGCACCATCGACAGCCACATTAAAAACCTGCGCCGCAAGCTGGAAGCTCTGGACGAAGAGCAGTCTTTTATCCGCGCCGTCTACGGTGTCGGTTATCGCTGGGAAGCCGACGCTTGCCGCATCGTTTAGTTTTAGCGACATGACTTTGTTAGCCGGAGATGGCATTCAGACCAGATCCGGCAACATTATCCCACGCATGGTCAGCAAACTGACATTATCTCTCCGCCCTGGCAAGCACCTGAAAATCGCTCATACTTTAATCGGCAAACAGTCCTTTTAGATGCTGTTTTCGATACGCAATTTCAATCAAGGAGTCATTATGGCTGGTTGGTTTGAACTCAGTAAGAGCAGTGATAATCAATTCCGGTTTGTGCTAAAAGCGGGCAATGGTGAGACTATCCTCACCAGCGAGCTGTATACCTCAAAAGCCTCTGCGGAAAAGGGCATCGCGTCGGTACGTAGCAACAGCCCGCAAGAAGAACGCTATGAGAAAAAAACGGCAAGTAACGGCAAATTCTATTTCAATCTGAAAGCCGCCAATCATCAAATTATCGGCTCCAGCCAGATGTACGCCACCGCGCAATCTCGTGAAACCGGAATTGCCTCCGTTAAAGCCAATGGCACAAGCCAGACGGTAAAAGACAATACGTAATTACGATGCCGGGCGTGGGTTGTTGGCGTCCGGCTTTATATCAAAACAACTCTTAGTTATTGATAATTAAGATTAACCTCCGCCATTAAAATAGTGGGCACTGACGAGCACTCGTTGTGCTTTCTTTGTTTACCATCCCATACTTATCTTCCTGAACATGTTCATATGCCAAAATATCTTCTAATACTTTCGTGACGCTATCCGGTTTATGAAATACACTGATGTAAGATTTTTACTTACAGGCGGGTGTAAAATGGCCAGAACGATGACGGTTGATCTCGGCGATGAGTTGCGTGAATTTATCGAGTCCTTAATTGAATCCGGCGACTATCGCACCCAAAGCGAAGTGATCCGTGAGTCGCTGCGCTTACTTCGAGAAAAGCAAGCAGAGTCTCGCCTGCAAGCGTTACGTGACATGCTCGCTGAAGGGTTGAGTAGTGGTGAAGCTCAGCCGTGGGAAAAGGACGCGTTTTTACGGAAGGTGAAAGCAGGGATAAGGAAATAATGTGCGTACTATAAAACTCATGCCAAAAGCCAATGAGGATTTAGAAGGCATCTGGTATTACAGCTATCACCATTTCGGCGAACCACAAGCCGACAGATATGTGGAACATCTTTCAGACGTTCTCCAGATTCTGAGTAACAATAATATAGGTACGCCCAGACCTGAATTAGGCGAAGGTATTTTTGTTCTTCCTTTTGAACGCCACGTAATTTATTTCCTGCAATCGCCAGAGGAAATTATCGTCATTCGTATCCTTAACCAAAACCAGGACGCCTCCAGACATTTACACTGGAGCTAAACCCGCCGATTGCGCTACAATGCCCGCCCTTAAAGTGGGGGCACTCCCCTAACCGCTTCATCAGGTGAAGCGGATCTGACCTGTCATCAGAACGAGAGAATTATGTTTAAACCGGAACTCCTTTCCCCGGCGGGAACGCTGAAAAATATGCGTTACGCTTTCGCTTATGGCGCAGATGCTGTTTATGCGGGCCAGCCACGTTACTCCCTGCGTGTGCGCAACAACGAATTCAACCACGAAAATCTTCAGCTCGGCATCAATGAAGCCCACGCGCTGGGGAAAAAGTTTTATGTCGTGGTCAACATTGCACCGCACAACGCCAAGCTGAAAACCTTTATCCGTGACCTGAAACCGGTGGTGGAGATGGGGCCGGATGCGCTGATTATGTCCGATCCAGGGCTGATTATGCTGGTGCGCGAGCACTTCCCTGAAATGCCGATCCACCTCTCGGTGCAGGCTAACGCCGTGAACTGGGCGACGGTGAAATTCTGGCAGCAAATGGGCCTGACCCGCGTGATCCTCTCTCGCGAGCTGTCGCTGGAAGAGATTGAAGAGATCCGCAATCAGGTGCCGGATATGGAGATCGAAATCTTCGTTCACGGCGCGCTGTGCATGGCCTACTCCGGTCGCTGCCTGCTCTCTGGCTATATCAACAAGCGCGACCCGAACCAGGGCACCTGCACCAACGCCTGCCGCTGGGAGTACAACGTCCAGGAAGGGAAAGAAGATGATGTTGGCAACATCGTACATAAGTACGAGCCGATTCCGGTGCAAAATGTTGAGCCGACGCTGGGTATCGGCGCGCCAACCGACAAAGTGTTTATGATCGAAGAAGCTCAGCGTCCGGGCGAGTATATGACTGCGTTTGAAGATGAGCACGGCACTTACATCATGAACTCGAAAGATCTGCGCGCTATCGCCCACGTTGAACGCCTGACCAAAATGGGCGTGCATTCGCTGAAAATCGAAGGTCGTACAAAATCTTTCTACTATTGCGCACGCACCGCGCAGGTTTACCGTAAAGCTATCGATGACGCAGCTGCGGGAAAACCATTCGATACCAGCCTGCTGGAAACTCTGGAAGGTCTGGCGCATCGTGGCTATACCGAAGGTTTCCTGCGTCGTCATACTCACGACGATTATCAGAACTACGAATACGGTTATTCAGTTTCTGACCGCCAGCAGTTTGTTGGTGAGTTTACCGGTGAGCGCAAGGGCGACCTCGCGGCGGTAGCGGTGAAAAATAAATTCTCCGTTGGCGACAGCCTTGAGCTGATGACGCCGCAAGGGAACATTAACTTTACCCTTGAGCATATGGAAAACGCCAAAGGCGAAGCAATGCCGGTCGCACCGGGCGATGGTTATACTGTGTGGATCCCGGTCCCGCAGGATCTTGAGCTAAATTACGCGCTGCTGATGCGTAATTTCTCCGGGGAAACCACGCGTAACCCCCACGGTAAGTGATTAATTTCGATTATTTTTCCCGGATGGAAAATTCTTAGAAACCGATCACATACAGCTGCATTTATTAAGGTTATCATCCGTTTCGCTGAAAAACATAACCCATAAAATGCTAGCTGTACCAGGAACCACCTCCTTAGCCTGTGTAATCTCCCTTACACGGGCTTATTTTTTATGCATAAGCCGTCGTATCCTGGTAACCATCTTCCATTGACCACATCGATAGAATCCTCCTTCATAGCACGATGCCTTTCACTTATCGGCATCGTGCTCCCACAGGTTCCGGCTACGCACAGCCAGAACGCGCATATTTGACGCTTACCAAAAAATATTCTCACTCTCCACATTTGAATGTCAGACGAGCGACGCCATGTAATCCTGCACCTTCTGTCTTCAGGTCAACTATCTGCATTTTTTTTCCCTGAGTAACACAGAAATGAGCTGCATCATTTTTTACTATATTTTCTGCACCAGAAATTCTGCCCCTGGCTAAAGAAGCTTCGGCTTCGGTGTAGTATTGGTTATCGAGTTTACGCTGAATATTACTTTTATATGCAAGGCCAAATTTACCGATACTTGTCTCATCATTATGCACAGCACAACCAGACATAAGAAAAACACTAATTAATGATATAGCAGCTATCTTTTTCATCTTACCTTCCCCCATTAAATACCAACGACACGCTCTGGTGTTTAAATATAATAATGGCATGATTATTATATTTGAATAGGATTATAATAAATGTTCTGTACAACATTTCCTACATAAGTAGGAATTACAGACACGGATGCCCTTCCGGGTAACCCCATGGGGGGGTTAATATATTTTTAATAGTATATTGAAGATGCCACTGTTTAGTTGAATATTAGGTATATGCTCTTTTTTGAAATTTATCGGTGGCTGCCGTTAGTATTCGCTGTCCCCATTGCAAGCTCCTGGTGGTAACCACTGAATCTTCCATACTTGAACTGACTTTTTATCCTCCGACTTTCATCCTGTTCTGACTCTACCTTTTCTTTTCTGCTCTACACTATCTACAGACCAATCATAAAGGCACATACGATCATGGCAGAATTTCCCGCCAGCTTACTGATTCTTAATGGCAAAAGTACTGACAATCTACCCCTGCGCGAAGCAATTATGCTGTTGCGTGAGGAAGGAATGACGATCCATGTGCGGGTCACCTGGGAGAAAGGCGATGCCGCACGATATGTAGAGGAGGCCCGGAAGTTGGGCGTCGCAACGGTGATTGCCGGTGGTGGCGATGGCACCATTAATGAAGTTTCTACGGCGTTGATTCAGTGTGAGGGGGATGACATACCCGCGCTGGGAATTTTGCCATTAGGAACCGCCAATGATTTTGCCACCAGTGTAGGGATTCCTGAGGCACTGGATAAGGCGCTGAAACTGGCAATTGCCGGTAACGCCATTGCGATAGATATAGCGCAGGTCAACAAACAAACCTGTTTTATTAATATGGCGACAGGCGGATTTGGGACGCGTATTACCACAGAAACGCCGGAAAAATTAAAAGCCGCGCTGGGTGGCGTCTCTTACATCATTCATGGCTTAATGCGCATGGATACTCTGCAACCGGACCGTTGTGAAATCCGCGGTGAAAACTTTCACTGGCAAGGTGACGCCCTGGTCATTGGTATTGGTAACGGGCGTCAGGCCGGTGGCGGTCAGCAATTGTGCCCGAACGCGTTAATTAACGATGGCTTGCTGCAACTGCGCATTTTTACCGGCGATGAAATTCTTCCGGCTCTCGTATCAACCTTAAAATCTGACGAAGATAACCCGAATATTATCGAAGGCGCTTCGTCGTGGTTTGATATACAAGCCCCACACGAAATCACTTTTAATCTTGATGGCGAACCGTTGAGTGGGCAAAACTTCCATATTGAAATACTTCCGGCGGCGTTGCGTTGTCGATTACCACCAGATTGTCCATTATTGCGTTAATCAAACTATTCTCTGTTGAACCAGGGAGAATCCGTAATGCCGGATGCGGTGTAAACACCTTATCCGGCATACAGAACAATACTACACCGTAATTAATTTTACCCGTGTCTTCTGCAATGCCAGTTTATCCACCTCAGACACAGCATCATCGGTAATAATAATGTCAATTTTTTCGATTGGCAGTACCTGATTAAAACCGCGACGATTAAATTTCGATGAATCGAGAACGGCAATCACTTTATTTGCGGCTGTGACCATCGCCCCGCTAATCGAATAGCCTTCATTAAAGGTCGTAATACCATTAACCGCATCAATACCATCAGCACCGACAAACATTAAATCGGCATTAATATCCTGCAATGAACGCTCAGCAATGGAGCCATGCATCGAGCGCGTTTTATGGCGGACCGTGCCACCGCAGACGACCAGAGTAATGTCTTTATTTTCGGAAAGGGCAAATGCTGCCGGGAGACTGTTGGTAATCACCGTGATATTTTTGGCGGTCATTAATCCTTCGGCGATAAGCATTGTCGTACTTCCGCTGTCGAGAATAACGGTCATCCCTTCGTGGATCATTTTGACTGCCGCCTGCGCTATTCTGTTTTTTGGCGCGCTGGCGAGCTGAAATCGCTCTTTAAACCCGACTTCCTGGGTCTCGGTTTCACTATTACCGGACATTATTTTCGCCGCACCGCCATGAAAGCGCGTAACCACGCCTTTTTGTTCGAGAAAGCGCAAATCGGCACGGATTGTCGCTTCCGAGGCAGCAAATACTCCCGCCAGATCCTGAACAAGCACGGTTCCCTGTTCATTCACTAATTGGATGATCTTATTCCTTCGCTCGAATGAATTCATCGTCATTTACCCATATTCAATTGTGGCTAGTGTAAACGAAGGGGGACCATTGGTGAATGATCTGTTTTGCACAATACCGGGCCAGCATCACGCTGGCCCGCGGTTTCAGGGAATGAGCAACACTTTGCCCGGCATAGCATTACGAGCGATGTCACGCACCGCCTGGGCGAAGCTTTCAAAGCTTCCACGGTGAGCGATTAATGGCTCCAGGCTTAACTTACGTTCTGTCAGCAACCGGCTCGCCGTTTCCCACTCCTGCCCCGGCCAAGGGCTGGAGTAGTTCATCCAACTGCCAATCACCGTCAGCTCTTTACGCAATATTTTGCCAAACGTTGCCGATGTTAAATGCAGATCCTGATGCAACGTGCCCACCAGCGCCAGTTGGGCATGAGGACCGGCAATCTCTACCGCCAGTTCGACGGTTTGCGGGACGCCAGCCGTCTCGAGGATAAGCTGATTAAAGCGCAGCTCGCGTAAAACGCCCTGTATTTGCGGCGCGCTCATTTCACGGCTGTTAAATGTTTGCATCGCACCGAAAGATTTTGCCAGTGCCAGTTTTTCTGAGCTAATGTCGATAGCCGTCACACTCTTTGCTCCCAGCGCGACAGCGCACTGAATTGCCAGCAGGCCAATGGTTCCGGCACCAATAATAATAACGTTTTTATTCTCACATCCTTGCGCTAAATGGAACGCATGCAGGCCAACGGTAATCGGTTCAATAAAAGCGCCATCCTCAATAGGCATATCCGCAGGTAGTGCAAAGACATTGTTTCGCTTAACGACAATATATTCGGCAAATCCACCATCACGCCGTGAGCCAATAAAATCATATTTTGCGCACTGGGAATAAAACCCTTTCAGACACTCTGGACAAGTAAAACAGGGTAATAACGGCACACAGGCAACCGCATCGCCGGGATGTAAATCATCAATACCGGATCCCACCGCATCAATATAGCCGCTAAATTCATGGCCTAAGGAAGGTGCGAACAAGTTCCTGATATGAGATCATCATATTCATCCGGAGCGCATC
>OATL01000338.1_pt1 | contig 28162 bp, 17 predicted proteins | sample 1476011 | NCBI WGS metagenome assembly OATL01 (sample SAMEA2579975, study PRJEB22360) | human gut metagenome | biome: human gut; feature: human-associated habitat; material: faeces | place: Denmark | collected 2008/2010
AGCTGCGGGAACGGCCTATCTGCTCAATGTGTTCGGCTGAGATCGGAAATCAACCCTGCCAGAAGAGAGGGGAGACCGGCGTGCCTTGGACTCGTTCTAAGAACGAGAAGCTCTAGTCCTGGAAGAGCGCCGTGGACAGGTAACGCTCACCGGTGTCGGCGAGCAGCGCCACGATGGTCTTGCCCTCGTTCTCGGGACGCTTGGCCAGCTGCAATGCGGCCCACACGGCGGCGCCGGACGAAATGCCCACGAGCACGCCCTCCTTGTGGCCCACGGCGCGGCCGGTGGCAAAGGCGTCGTCGTTCTCGACGGGGATGATCTCGTCATAGACCTGGGTGTCGAGGACGTCGGGCACAAAGCCGGCGCCGATACCCTGGATTTTGTGCGGGCCGGCCTGGCCTTTAGAGAGCACCGGGGAGGTGGCGGGCTCGACGGCGACAACCTGAATCTGGGGGTTCTGCTCCTTGAGGAACTCGCCCACGCCGGTCACGGTACCACCGGTGCCAACGCCGGCGACGAAGATATCAACCTTGCCGTCGGTGTCATCCCAGATCTCGGGGCCGGTCGTGGCCTTGTGGATGGCGGGGTTGGCGGGGTTCACAAACTGGCCGGCGAGTATGCTGTTGGGGGTCTCCTTCTGCAGCTCCTCGGCCTTGGCGATAGCGCCCTTCATACCCTTGGAGCCGTCGGTGAGCACGAGCTGTGCGCCGTATGCCTGCATAAGCTTGCGGCGCTCGACGGACATGGTCTCGGGCATGGTGATGATCACCTTGTAGCCGCGGGCCGCTGCCACCGAGGCGATGCCGACGCCGGTGTTGCCGCTCGTGGGCTCGATGATGGTGTAGTCGCCGCCGCGCACGAGCTTGCCGGCCTTCTCGGCCTCGTCAATCATGTTCTTGGCGACGCGGTCTTTAACTGACCCGGCGGGGTTGAAGTATTCCAATTTGACGAGCACACGGGCCTTGAGGTCCTCGTCGGCCTCGAAGTGGGTGAGCTCCAGAAGCGGGGTGTGGCCGATAAGCTGATCGATGGACGTGTAAACATTGCTCATGGTGAACCTCCAAAGTGTTCAAATGACTGGATACCGTGTGGTTTTACGGTGTGTGTGACAGCGAAACCCACAAACCTTATAGGTTGTTCGTTTTGCTGTTGGCAAGCATAGTAGACAGTAAAGCCTAGTAACGCAATAGGAAATAGAAGATTATTACGAGTCGATTAACCATCTTGACGGGAATAGGTATTTTCAAAACCAATTTTTCGGCTAGAATTTCTACGAATTAAAAGACCGAAAGGCAGCTATATATATGTTGGTTTCCACAAAGGGCAGATATGCCCTGCGCGTTATGGTCGACCTGGCCGAGCACCAGGCGACAGGCCGTATCCCGCTTAAAGAGATTGCGGCGCGTCAGGGTATTTCGGAGAAGTACCTCGAGAATATTCTGGCTACGCTCGTGCGCGCCAACATGCTCTCGGGCATGCGCGGCAAGGGCGGCGGCTATGTGCTCACGCGCCCGCCCGAGCAGTACACGGTGGGCGAGATCTTGCGCCTGACCGAGGGCAGCCTGGCGCCGGTCGCCTGCCTGGATGGCGACTGCAAGGGTTGTTCGCGCTCTGACGAGTGCCCCACGCTCGACGTGTGGAAGAACCTGGACAAGCTTATCAACGACTACCTCGACGGTGTGACGCTCGATCAACTTGTCGCTCCCAACGAAGGCTACGACTACGTGATCTAGCCCACCTGCCATTTGGGGACGGGGTGGAAATGGCAGATTCTCTCGCCCTTTGAGACTTGGCAAATAAGAAGGCCGCCCATTTTTGTGATGGGCGGCCTTCGTTTTGGGCTGTTGAGACGGGCGCGGCCGGAATGGCCGTTTTAGCCCTCGGCGATGCTGTCGAGGATGCTGCGCATGATGGACACCAGGATGCTGCCCATAAAGGCCGATCCAAAGCTGGCGATGGAGATACCCGCGCCCAGCAGATTGACCGACAGATAGCTGGCCAGCTCGAGCATAAAGCTGTTGACTACGAGCTGAAAAATACCCAGCGTAATGATCGTGAGCGGCAGCGAGATAACCGTCAGAAACGGCTTGACGAGCGAATCGACGATGTTCAGGAACAGTCCCACGAAGGCGAAACAGACCCAGGCCTCGGCAAAACCGAAGGGCTGGATGCCGGGGACGAGGAACGTGGCAATCGCGATGGCGATCGAGGTAAAGAGCCAGTTAAGCATAAAGCGCATGGTGTGAATCCTTTCTTGCGCAGGGTGCGTCGGTGTCGCGTGAAGCGGTTTGCTGCGGCGGCTTGGACGGCCGCTCGGGTGTGCCGCCTTGTTCGGCCGCCCATTGTCTCAGATATTCGTGGAGCTTACGTGCGCATTCGGTTTCAAAACGGCGTTCGTCCTGAAAAACGCGCCGCTGGCAGAGAGTCTTGTCGCTTTAGTTTGGTGGTGTGCTACACTGCTACGGGCAAAAGCCACAGGCGTTGCCCTATTGCATAGAACGGGCGAACGATGCCCGATGTCAGTATCAACTTCGATGCCTTATGGCGGGTTTGGCGGTGATCGATGAATATCGAGAACATGTTTGACAAGCCTGATGTCAAGCAGCTGGTCCACGCATTTAGTCTTTTGGATGACGAGAAGGATATCCAGGCGTTTTTGACCGATATCTGCACGCCGCGCGAGATCTGCGATCTTTCGCAACGTCTGCAGGTTGCGCGTTATCTGGATGAGGGCGAGCCTTATGTTGAGGTTCAGGCCCGCACCGGCGCTTCGTCCACTACGGTGAGCCGCGTGTCCAAGGCACTCAACGGCGAGTACGGCGGCTATCGCAAGATCCTCATCAAGCTGGAGGATGGCGAGTAGGCCAGCGGCAACAAACGAATTGCGCAGAACCGTCCCTTCGGGGGCGGTTTTTTGATCCTTTGGGGACGGAGGAAAACGGATCACTGGGTTAGACTGACCTCCTCGGTGATCCATTTTCCTCTGTCTCCAAGGGGTCAAATCTGTTGGCGTGGGGCAAATCTGTCCGCGCGGGCGGGTAGGATGGAAGCATTGAATATTGCGAACGGTTTGAGTGGAGGACCATGCCTGTTCGAATCTATACCACCAACGCCGGCGCGGATTTGAGCGATGCCGAGGCGGCGCTGCTTGCCGACCTTATTGCCCGCCACGGGCGTGCCGTGCTGCTGGCGCCAACGTTTGCCGAGCTCGACCTGTGCCGTCATGATGCGGCGGAAGCCGGCGTTTCGCTGGGTATTGACTACAAGACGCCTACATCGTGGCTTCGCTCGCTTTGGGAGCTTTTGGGCGACGGGCGCGGTTTCGTCGACAACCTGCAGCGCCAGATGCTGTTTTCGGACATGGTAGCGCGCCTCGACGACGCCGACCTGCAGCCGCTTTCGCGCAGCCAGGGCACGGTGCGTATGCTCGCGCGTATGGCTCGCGATGTGCTGCCGGGTGTGGCAGGGACAGGCACCGAGCGTTGCTGCGACAACGTTTGCAAGCCCAAGCCCAAAAGCGACGCCGAGGCTCGCGTGTTTGAACTTTTGTGCGCCTATGCGCGCGGTTTGGACCGTCGAGATATGGTCGAGCCCTGCGAGGCGGCTGACATTATGGCCGGCGCTTTGGCCGACAACCTGCCGGGGTGCGCCCGCGCCGTTTGCGTGCGCGGCGTCACGTCATTTACGTATAGCCTGCTCGAGCTGCTGTCCGCCGTGGCAAACAACGGGGGAGAGGTTGTCGTGCTGCTTGCCCGCGAGCAAGCGGCGATGCGCGAGGAGCTTGCCGCGGCATTTGATGTCCGCGGTGTGCTGTTTGAGGTTGCACCGCTGGACGAGGATGCCGGCGCTCCGGCGACTGCTCCAAAGTCCGTCGCACGTCCTGCCTTTGTGGAAGTCGCCGGGCCCCATGCCCGTGCCCGTGTCTATGCGGACGTCATCGATAAGATGGTGAAAGCGCACGAGGAGTCCAAGGTCAACGATGCCGCCTTCGCACCTGCCGATCCCGTGCGCGTGCTCGTGGTGTCCGCCCGGACGCCCCAGCTGTTCGGCGAACTCGCTGCCCGTTTGGCGGCGCGTCACATTGCAGCCGAGACGACTGAGTTCACGGCGTTTTCCCAGTCCATCGCAGGCAGGCAGTTTACGGCGCTCGCCAACCTGATCGAGCGTATGAAAGCCGCCGATGAGGGCATGGCGTCAAAGACCGAGTGGTGGCCCGCGCCGGAGCTTACCGACTGGATCTACAGTCCGCTTTCGGGCGCTGATGCCGTCAATGCCCGTACCTTCGATAAGAATATGCGTCTCTCGCGCAGCAAGACTACCGCGGGCGTTAAGAGCCTGCTGCAGAGCGTTCAGGGCCAGGTGAGGGGCGCGCGCAAGGCGGCGAGCGACGAAAACTGGTTTAAGAATGTGCCGTGTGTGGTCTCGGACGTGTTCCAGGCGCTATGGCGTGACAAGCCCGTGACGGCGCTCAAGGCCATGCTTGCCGTTGCCGAGGCGTTGCCCGATCGCTCGCTGGGCAGCTTGGATGGCCAAGCCCGTCGCCAGGCGGAGGTGGCCCTGCTGCGCCATGTCATCGACATCCTTATGAATGATGCTCGCGCGCTCGACGTGTCACAGGCCGCGACCGTACCGGTTCTCGATGGCGTTCGAACCAAGGTGGACAAGCGCAGCACTGCATACGATTACGAGACCTACGAGGTAGACCGCGCGCCGCGTGCCCAGGTTCGCTTTGCTTCGCTTGCCGATGCGGCGGTTCTGCGCCCCGGCAGCTACGATGCCGTGCTGTTTGCCGATGTCGACCTGGACAGCTATCCGCTTTCGCACGAAGAGGGTCCGCTGGCCACGCTGACGGCCGCGCTGCGCCGCGACGGCGTGTCTTTGGAGCCCGCCGCCCTGCTGCGCGTGCGCTTTGGCCGTGCAATGCAGGCGGCGAGCGGTCCGGTCGCGCTCGCCCGCGTGACGCACGATCGCCAGGCACGCGAGTGCTACCCGGCAGCCGTATGGACCGAGCTGCGGGCGCATGCCGAGGCCGCTGAAGCTGCTAAGGTAGCTGACGACGCCAAGGCCGCTGACACTGCTAAGGCCGCAGGCGCCGACAAGGCGAATTGCGTGGGTGAGGGCGATATCGTAAGGGACTTCGATCCCGCGGCAGGCGAAGGTCTCAAGTGCGAGCGCGTGACCTGCGAAGCTCCTCAGCATCTGAGCGATGAAGCCATTCCGTATCTGGTCCTGCGCCGTCGTGACGGCGAGGGTGAGGGCGCGCCGCTCGTGCCGCGTCTGACGTCCGCCTCGCAGATCGAGGCCTATTCCACCTGCCCGCTGTGCTGGTTCGTGTCGTATCGCGTCAAGCCCCAGTCCATCGACGCGGGCTTTGGCAATATGGAGAAGGGCAACTTTGTCCACGACGTGCTGGAGCATCTGCACGCCCGTCTGCCCCAAGAGGGCATGGAGCGCGTGACGCCCGAGAACCTGCCGCGTGCTCAGGAACTGCTGCGCGAGGTCTTTGACGAGACCTTGGCCGAGCATACAGGCAAGCGCGGTACCGAGGGCCCGCTGGTGCCGCTCTCCCCGGTGGAGGAGCGCCAGGTGGCCGAGATTTTGCCCCAGCTGGAGGGCGTGCTTGCCTACGAGTCCGAGGCGCTTGCCCCCTTTGTCCCGCGCTACCTTGAGTTCGCCTTTAATGAGCTTAAGGTCGAGTATGCTGGTTGGCCGCTTGGCGGGCGCATCGACCGCGTGGACGTGGACGCCGAGAATCGTGCCGTGGTGATCGACTACAAGCATCGCGCGGGCGTTGAGGAGTTTAAGCTCGCCGACCCTACGATGCGCGACGAGGAATCGGGCACGGCGCCCATCGACGATCCGCGCTGGTTGCCGCCACATACCCAAACGCTCATCTACGCGCAGGCCATGCGCCGGGCGCTGGATTTGGACACCCGCGCGGCGCTCTACTTTTCGACCAAGGGCGGCAAACCGGCGCTGCGAGGCGCCGCGAGTGCCGAGCTGCTCGAGGAGGAGCGTGGTGACGGCCGCATCCCGGGGCTTAAGAAGGGTTTTCCCGGCGAGGGCGGCAACATGGACTTCGATGCCCTGCTCGACCGCGTGGAGGCCGGCATCGCCGAGCGCTTGCGCGAACTCGAGGCTGGCAACGTCGCTGCTGTCGACCCGGCGTCGACGCAGGCCGCGCATGCCCGCTGCTCTTATAACCACGAAGGAACGTTTGTAAGGAGGGACGTGTAGACCATGGATCTTTCGACCTTGATGCCGCAACAGCTGCAGATCGTCAAGACGCTCGACCGTCCGCTGTTTGTCTCGGCGGGCGCCGGTTCGGGCAAGACCTTTACCCTCACGCGTCGCATCGTCTACGCGCTCTCGCCCGAATCCGGTCCGTTCGTTGAGCATCTGGACCAGGTGCTCGCCATCACCTTTACCAAAGACGCCGCGGCCGAGATTCGCGACCGCGTGCGCCGTGCGCTTATCGAAGAGGGTATGGACGAAGAAGCCCTGACGGTCGATGACGCTTGGATCTCGACCATTCACGGCATGTGCTCGCGCATCCTGCGCGCACACGCGTTGGAGCTGGGCATCGATCCTGAGTTCACGGTGCTCACCGATACCGACGAACTTATGGACCAGGCTGTTGAGCATGTGCTGGCCCGCGCGACGGCGCCCGATGCCGCCCCCGAGCTCGCCGCTTCGCTCAAGGCCCTCTACGCTTGGTATCCCATGGCGGGCGAGGGCGGAACGTTTGGCGCCGGTACCACCGTCAAAGGCCTGGTGCGCGAGCTGCTGGAGCTGTCGAGCCAGTTGCCGGGCGGTATGGACGACGTGCGCGTGGCGCGCGGCCAGGCCGATACCTCGGCACTCGCCGATGCCTATCGTGCGGCGCTGGGCGCAAGCAAGGCCGCGACCGAGAAGGCGCAGGCGGCGCTCGATGCCATCGACGCGTTCGAGGCGAGCGGCAAGACCATGGCCGATGCGGCGCGACTCATGATGTCGTGCGCCATGCCGCGGGCGAGCAAGGCGTTCCCCAAGGAGCAGGTCGAACTGCTCAAGGCCGAGGCCGCCGATGCGTTTATCAATATCGTGCTTGCCTGCGGCGGCCCGGCGCTCGATGCGCTGGTGGGGCTTGCCCGTGCCGTAGAGGCGGAGTACCGTGCGCTCAAGGCCGACCAGTCCGCGCTCGATAACAATGACCTGCTGCGCACGGCGTACGAGGCGCTGCGCGACTACCCGGCTATTCGAGCCGCCTATGAGGGCCGCTTTAAGATGGTCATGATCGATGAGTTCCAGGATACCGATCAGATGCAGGTCGATTTGATTCGCTATCTGACGGGCGCGGGGGAGCGCGCGCTGTGCACCGTGGGCGATGCGCAGCAGTCGATCTACCGCTTCCGTGGCGCCGAGGTCGAGGTGTTCCGTCGCCAGGAGCGCAAGGTGGGCTCTTCTGCTGCGCCCGAGACCTCCGTCGCATCCGATGCCCCTGCCGGCGAGCTCGTCAAGCTCGTGCGCAACTTCCGCAGCCACGACGAGGTGCTGCGCTATGTGGCACGCGTCTTTGACGGCGATACCGGTGGTTTGATGCAGGGGTTCTTGGATCTTGAGCCGAGTGACGATCGCGAGGACAAGCTCAAGGCAGAGGCTTCGCGCCGCCAGGCGCTGCTCGTTGCCGGCGGCAGCACCCAGGAACGAACGCAGGCGAAAGCTCGTGCGATTGCGGAGCGGTTCCAAGCGCTCGTTAAAGCGGGCCAGCCCCAGGGCGGCATGGTGCTGCTACTGGGCCGCATGACCAACGCCGACGTCTACGCCCAGGCCTTCCGCGACCAGGGGCTCGACTGCGTGATCGCAGGCGGCTCGGTCTTTGCCCAGGCTGCCGAGGTCCAAACGGTGCGTGCCCTGGTGTGCGCGCTTGCTAACCCGGCCGATACGGCGCAGGGTCTTATGCCGCTGCTGGCCTCACCGATGTTTGCGCTCGGCGCTCAGGAATTCTTGGCGCTGGCGACCAAGCTGGACGAGCAGACGGGGGAGACGTCGCGCCGCAACATCGATGCGGGCATCATGAGCGATTTCGATGTGCCCGGCTTGCAGGGCTTGCCGCTCGTGACGCGCGCCCGCGAGGTGCTGCGCTATGCGCTGCGCCGCGTGGGACGTGATTCGTTCGCGGCGATCGCGCGCGACGTGGTCAACGCTTCGGGCTGGTTCGTGCGTCTGGCGCAGCGCGGCCCCGAGGGCAAGGCCATTGCCGCCAACGTGCTCAAGGCGCTCGACGCCGTGGCCGAGGCGGAGGCCGAGTTCGGCAACTCGCCGCGCTCCATCGCGCTGTCCTTCGACCGCTTCTTGGCGGGCAAGGAAGCTCCGGGTGCCCTCAACGAGGAGGGCGATGGCGCGGTACGCATCATGACCGTACATGCATCCAAGGGTCTGGAATATCCGGTCGTGGCGGTTGCGGAGTGCTTTGGCGTGCGCAAGTCCTCGGGTGCGGCACAGATGGGTCGCGTCGATGGCGGTGCGCAGGTTGTGGCACTACCGGCACGCTTCGACGGCGTTAAGCTCGCGGACGGCACGTTCGTAAAGGGCGACGACGTCAAAAAGCAGTTTGAGCATGCGTTTAAGGGCAAGGGCACGTCGCTGTGGCTGCCGCCGGAGCTCATGGAGGATGTCTGCGCGACAGGTTCTCCCGCCGAGGCATTCGTTCGCCTGCGCAACGATGACCTGCGGCTCTCGCTCGAGGAGCGGGCCCGCTTGCTCTACGTCGCCATGACGCGTGCGCGCGAGCTGGTGATCTTGGCGATGGATGCCGGCGTGAGCCGTGGCAAGGTGGCGGCGCCGACCTTCGACGTTGAGACCGATCTGACCTACGACGTGCTGCGCCGTATTTTGCCGACCGACGCTCTGGACATGCCGCAGCTCGATGCCGACCGCCTGGCGTTCGACAACTCCCAGCCGGGCGACTACGAGCTCATTTCGCTCGCGGACTTTTCCTTTGGCGAGCAGGCGTTTGAGGCCAACGCTTCACTGGATGCCGAGGGCAGGCTTGTCCGCGGCGATGCGGAGGCGGAGGGTGCCGGTGCAGATGCCCGCGCCGCCGAAGGTCGGCGGGGCCCGCCCCCGCCGTTCCCGGTCCTGCCGACCCCGAGCCCGATTCGTTTGAGCTTGTGTATCCCCAGGCAGTGGGCGTGCGCATGGGCACCTGTCCGTATCCGGAGCGCGATTCGTACAGCTACTCGTCAATTGCCGCGGCACTTCATGCCGAGACGGAAGACCGTGCCGCCGAGGCTCGTGTTCCCATGGATGAGTCCGGCGATGATGCAGAGTCGGATGGCTCGGAGATGACCGATGCGGACGTGGCCGCCGTTGAACCCGCCGGCAACCCCATGGCGCTGGGCTCGGCGTTCCACGCCGCCTGCCAGTGGCTCATCGAGATGGGTGCCGACGCGTTGCCCGCCGCGCGTGCCGATGTGCTGGCACGCTTGTGGCGCCTGACGCCGGAGCAGCGCGAGCGCTTCGATGTCGCTCTGGAGCGCTGGCTCAAGTCGTCGGTTCGTGCCGAGCTGTTCGCGTGGCCGTGCGTTCGCGCCGAAGTGCCGTTCTTCTCGCTGGGCTGCGAGGACGAGGACATTGCCCGCTACGGCACGTATGCCGAGGGCGCCATCGATGCGTTGGCAACCGACCCGGCCGATCCGTCGCGCGCGCTGGTCATCGACTACAAGACGGGCGGCACGCCGGACGAGACGCCGGAACAGCTGCAGGAGAAGCACGCCCTGCAGGCGCGCGTCTACGCTGATGTTCTGCACAAGGCGGGCTTTGAGACGGTGACCGTCAAGTTCGTCCGCGTGGAGCAGCCTGATCCAACCATCTTCGTCGAACCCGCCGAACCTCAAGTAGTCACCTACAATCTCTAGCCCTCAGATAACTTGCGGTGGAATACGGACTGTTTTGGCCAAAAAAGCCGCCAAACAGTCCGCATTTCACCGCAACTGCAAGAGGAGCCGTGTTGGTTTGGCTAGGTTCGGGTGCTGTCCGTGCCGTGCGGTAAAATCGTTCAGTCAGAACACGAACCCGCATCGGAGCTCATCACATGGCATTCGTCCATCTGCACAATCACACTGTTTTCTCCATGCTCGACGGCGCAACCCGTATCCAGGATATGGTCAACCGTGCCGTTGAGCTTGGCATGCCCGCCGTGGCCATTACCGACCACGGCTATATGTATGGCGTGCCCGACCTGGCGCTGGCCTGCGACGCCGTCAACCACAACACGCCCGAGTACAAAACGTGGAGCCACGACAAGGCCTTCTTGGAAAAGGACCGCCGCGACGAGCTGGTGGAGCCCGATCCCGAGGCAAACCCGCGCGAGCATGCCCAGTATGTGAAGGACATGGCCATGTGGGACGAGAAGGGCAACATCGACGAGCTCAAGCCGCCCCTGGTTATCAAGCCCATCTTTGGCTGCGAGGTCTACTTTACGCCGGACGAGACCCTTGCTCGCGACCACAAGCCCGAGCTCTACCATATGATCCTCCTGGCCAAGGACCAGGAGGGCTACGTCAACCTGATGCAGACGGTTTCCGAGGCCGCCGTGCAGGGCTTTTACTACAAGCCGCGTGTGACGCTCGACAACCTGCGCCGCCACGCCAAGGGCATGATCTGCACCAGTGCCTGCATCGCGGGTATCATCCCCAAATACATCGACCGCGGTGACATGGAGGGCGCCATCAAGTGGGCCGAGACCTTCCGCGACACTTTCGACCCCGGCGACTTTTATATCGAGATCCAGGAACACGGCATTACCACCGATAACGGTCTGACCGATGAGCAGATGGACCGCACGCTCATCGACATCGCCAAACAGGTGGGTGTCAAGGTCATCGCCACCAACGACTTCCACTACCTGCGCCGCGAGGACGCGCCCGTGCAGGACGTCATCATGTGCATTGGCATGAACGCCAAGGTCGACGACCCCAACCGCATGCGCATGACCGGCTCGGAGTTTTACATGAAGACCGAGGAGGAGATGCGGGCGATGTTCCCGTATTGCCCCGAGGCCTGCGACAACACGCTCGAGATCGCCGACAAGTGCTACGTTGAGCTGGACTGGGACTCCATCATCCTGCCGCGCTTCCCGCTGCTCGATCCCGGCGAGACGCACGAGAGCCAGTTCCGCCGCGAGTGCGAGAAGGGCCTACGCCAGCACTACGGCGACGACTGGGCCACGCGCGAGATCGGTGGCGTCAACATCAAAGAGCGCTTTGAGTACGAATACAAGGTCATCTGCGACAAGGGCTTTGCCGCCTACTTCTTGATCGTTGCCGAGTACGTGCAATGGGCCAAGGACAACGGCATCGGCGTCGGCCCCGGTCGTGGTTCTGCCGCCGGCGCTATCGTCGCCTACGCCATGAACATCACCGCGTTCGACCCGCTCGAGAACGGTCTGATGTTCGAGAGGTTCCTGTCCCCGCAGCGTACCGAGATGCCCGATATCGATATGGACTTCGACGATGAGCGGCGCCTCGAGGTCGTGGAGCACGTTCGCCAGCTCTACGGTCCCGAGAAGGTCACCCACGTCATCACCTATTCGACCATTAAGGCCAAGCAGGCCATCAACGACGCCGCGCGCGTTCTGGACTACCCGGTCTACATGGGCCAGCGCCTGTCCAAGATGGTCTCGAGCGACCCCAAGGTCAAGCTCAAGCAGGTGCTCGAAAAGCAACCCGGCAAAGAGGATCTGTTTAACCCCGATTTTGCCGAGGCATATAAAAAGGACGACGACGCCCGCCGCATCATCGACACGGCACTCTCGATCGAGGGTCTCACCCGTGGCGAGGGCGTGCACGCGTGCGCCGTTCTGATCTGCCGCGATCCCGTCAACGAGCACGTGCCCACCAAGCTCGATACTAAGGGCGGCGTCGAGATTACCCAGTACGAGGGCCATACCGTCGCCGACATGGGCCTGCTCAAGATGGACTTTTTGGGCCTGCGTACGCTGACGGTTATCTCCAAGGCCAAGGCAAACATCAAGAAGAACTTCGGCATCGACATCAAAGAGGAAGAGATTCCCTTTGACGATCCCGAGATCTTTAAGCTCATGGGTTCCGGCCACACCGCCGGCGTCTTCCAGGTCGAGTCCGCCGGCATGACGGCCACGATCAAAAACATGAAGCCCACCGAGTACAAACACGTCGTGGCATTGATCGCCCTGTACCGCCCGGGCCCGCTGGGCGCCGGCATGGTGTCGTCCTACATCAACCGTATGAACGGCAAGGAGCCGGCCGTCTCCTACGACGACCGCCTGGACGACATCCTGGGCGAAACCTACGGCACCATGGTCTACCAGGAGCAGGTTATGCTCATCTCCGTCGAGATGTGCGGCTTCTCCAAGGGCGAATCGGACTCGCGTATCCGTAAGCCCGTGGCTAAGAAGAAGATCAAGCTGCTCACGTCGACGGTGCTGCACTGGGAGGATGGATCGGACGAGACCACCTACGACCACTGGATGAATGGCGCCATCAAGAACAACTACACGCGCGAGGTCGCCCAGAAGATTTGGGACGATGTTCTCGAGTTCGCGTCCTACGCCTTCAACAAGTCGCACTCCGCCGGCTACGCCATCCTGGTTATGCAGACGGCGTGGCTCAAGGCGCACTATCCGCATGAGTACATGGCGGCCGTTCTGACGTCCTATACGGGCAAGACCGACAAGATCGTGCACTACGTCTCGGCGTGCCGTCACGACGGCATCCCCGTGCTTTCGCCAGATGTCAACGAGTCCGGTACCGAGTTCACGGCTACCAAGGAGGGCGTGCGCTTTGGTCTGGCCGGCATTCGAGGCGTGGGCACCGGCGTGGCGCAGGCGATTATCGCTGAGCGCGAGGCGGGCGGCCCGTTTAAGACGCTGCACGACTTTGTCGAGCGCGTGGACTCGAGCCAGGCCAACCGTCGCGTGATCGAATCGCTCATCAAGGCAGGCGCCTTCGACTCCACGGGCTATCCGCGCCGCCAGATGATGCACTTTGTGGACAAGAACAACCCCGAGAACATCATCGATGCCGCCGTGAAGCGTCAAAAGGATCGTGCGAGCGGCCAGACGTCGTTCTTCGATATGTTTGGCGACGTTGAGGGCTCGGGCTTTGAGGTGAGCGTGCCCGATCCGGATGGCCAGGAGTGGGACCGCCACCTTAAGCTGAGCCAGGAGAAGGAGGTTCTGGGCATCTATGTCTCGGACCACCCGCTGCGCCCGTTTGAGTATGCACTTAGCAAAGCGCGCGACTTCTCGTTCTCGCAGATCGACACCGGCTACGAGGTGCAAAACCCCACGGGCGGTACCATCAACCAGGAGATTCCCGAGGGCAAGGCGCTGTGGTGGGCCGGTATGGTCTCGAGCGTGTCCAAGCGCGTGACCAAAAACGGCGACCCCATGGGCATCGTGCAGCTCGAGGACATGGAAGGCGAGGCCACGGTCGTGGTGTTCCCCAAGACCTACAAGGAGGCCGAGGGGTATCTGTACGGCGAGGTCGATCCCGAGACCGGCGCGCAGCTGTCCGATGCGTTTGTGCGCATTAAGGGCAAGCTCGAGCGCTCGGACCGCGGCGACCAGATCATCGCGCAGGAGATTGTGCCGCTGGAGCTTAGCGAGGAGAAAAACAAGCCCAAGGTCTTTGAGGTCATGGTGCCCAACAGCCGATTTAGCCAGGGCAATATGGCGCGCCTGGCCACGGTGCTCACCACTAACCCGGGCGGCGATCGCGTGGAGATCTTTATCGAGCAGGTGGACGGGCGCGTGCTGCGCGCCGAGGTACCTGCCAAGGTCAACGCGCGCTCGATTCCGCTGCTGGCCGAGGCCAAGGCCATCGTCGGCAACCAAGGCAGAGTGACGGTTATCTAAAATGATTTTTCTGGGACGGGGATTAAAAAATCATTTTGGGTGACGTGTAGCGGTAGACCAGTCTTTCTGGGACGGGAATGATTTTTTCATCCCCGTCCCAGAAAAATCATTTAGCGTGCGAGATTGGAGGAAGTGATGGCGCAGGGGACGTTTGTGCAGGCGCTCCGAAAAGAGGCGGCGCTGAGCGGCACCTTTATGAAGGGCCGCTCGCTCATGCTCAACGGCGCCGTGCTGTCGATTGAGGACAGCGGCTCGCGCTTCTCCAAAAACGTGACGGTCGAGGGCTCGGTGCGCGGCTCGCGCGGCGACCTGTACAAGACGCGCGTGGCGCTCGACATGGACGAGCACGAGGTAATCGACTACGATTGCGATTGCCCCGCTGCCTATCGTTACCCCGGCATGTGCAAGCATGCCATCGCCACAGCGCTGGCATACCTGGACGCCAGCGGCATTGAGCCTGTTGAGGGGCTGCGCACACCGGTTCGCACGTTTACGGCGCAGCCGAAACAGCCCGCGCGCACCGCGCCCAAAGCGCCGGCCGTCAACCCCAACTTTCCCTTCCCGGCACCCGTCCCCACGAGCCCCAGCCTCATGGCGGCGCTCTCCGATCTTTCGGACGCGCGCATGGATGAGTTGGCGAGCATGCGCCGCAAGCTTGCCGGTGCCGTTGATCCCGACACCCCCAAAGCGGCGTTGGAGCCCTCGTTGGTGCCGTACTACAATCCGCTGTTCGCCGACCGCTTTAGCTGGGCGCTCGAGTTCCGCATTCGCTGCGGTTCGGTGTCCTACGTGGTCAAGGATATCGACGGCATGGCCGATGCCTACGTGCGCGGCGGCACCTTCTCGTACGGCAAGAAGCTCACGTTTGTCCATACGCCCGAAGCCTTCGAAGACGTGTCGACAAAGCTGCTCAACCTTGTTGTGACGACAGTTGCCTATCTCGATGACATCACAAGCTCGCGTTCGGCGTCGTACGACTTTGCCCGCAGCGGTTTTGTCGCCGAGCGTCAGTTGCCGCTGTCCGAGCATAGCATCGTATATGTGCTGGACCTGCTGCGCGGCCAGACCATCTCCTTTGAGCCCGCTTGGTCGCGGGGGACGACGACGCATCGCACCTATGACGTGGCGGTTGAGATGCCTCCGGAAGGGGAGGACGAGGCTCTGTCTAAGCGCCCACCGCTCCTTGCCGCCAAAATCGCGCCGGCGGCTGGTGGCAGCTACGATCTGCGCCTGCCGGCCGATGCATACTGCTTTGCTTCGGGCGACGTTGCCTATCTGGTCGACACCCGCCGTGCGCGCCGCGCCGATGTGGCGTTTGCCCAGCATGCGGCGCCGTTTCTATCGCGTTTGCTGCCCTGTCGCACGCCGGTCCATATCGCTGCCGACCAGGTGGGGGAGTTCTGTCGTATGGCGCTGCCCATTTTGCGCGACTACACCGACCTCACCGCGCCCGCCGCGCTCGATACCGTGGCACCCGAGCCGAGCTTTGCTATGGCGATCGGCGTCGATGATGGGCTCGTGACCTGCAAAATTACGGTTACCTACGGCGATTGGTCGGCGGATCTCTTTAGCCTGGGCGCTCCGGGCAGTCTCTTCGAAGAGCAACGCCCTGGCGTGCCACCCCGCGACGAGGTGGCGGAGTTTCGCGTTATGGACACGGCGGCCCTGTATTTCGACTTTTACGAGGGCGGCCTGGCGTTTGAGGAACGCGATGACGAGAGCCTGTTCCGCTTGCTGACCGAGGGCCTGTCTGCCCTGTCCGAGTTGGGTGAGGTTATGCTCAGCGACCGCCTGCGCCAGATCTCGGTGCGCCCTGCGCCCAAACTCTCGGTGCGTGCCACCGTCAAGAGCAATCTGCTCGATGTCGAGCTGGGCGCGAGCGGGCTTTCGGCCGCGGACCTTGCCGTCTATCTCGATTCGTACAAGCGTCATCAAACGTTTGCGCGCCTTACGTCCGGCGACATCATTCGCCTGGACGAGGGCGCCCGAGCCGCGTTTGGCCTCGCCGAGGACCTGGGTGTCGATGCCGTCGACCTGCTCGACGGCGTGTCGCTTCCCGCGTCGAGCACCCTGTTCGTCGATAGCATGCTCGCGCGCATGCCCGCGCTCGAGGCCGATCGCGACGCTGCGTTTCGCCGTACCGTCGAGCGTCTAGACACGCTCGGCAAGATGGACTTTACGGTACCTGCCTCGCTCAAGGCCACGCTGCGTGGCTACCAGGTCGACGGATACCAGTGGCTCGGCTCGCTCGAACACCTGGGCCTTGGTGGCATCTTGGCCGACGACATGGGCCTGGGCAAAACACTCCAGATGATCGCGCATGTCCTGGCGCGCGTGGAGGCGGGGGACATCAAGCCCACGCTCGTGGTATGCCCGGCCTCGCTCGTGTACAACTGGACTGCCGAGCTGGAGCGCTTTGCGCCCTCGCTCGATGCTTGCGCAATCGTGGGCGCCAAGGCGCAGCGCCGCGTGCAGATTGCCGGCGTGGCTGAGCATAACGTGGTCGTGACGTCGTATGACCTTATGCGGCGCGATATCGACGAGTACGTCGAGCAGAACTTTGCCCGTGTGGTGCTCGATGAGGCCCAGTACATTAAAAACCCGCTCACCCAGGTGGCTCGCGCCGCCAAGCGCCTGCCTGCCGGCGTGCGCTTTGCTCTGACGGGCACGCCCATCGAAAACCGCCTATCCGAGCTTTGGAGCATCTTCGACTTTTTGATGCCGGGCCTGCTGGGCACGCGTGAATCGTTTGCAAAGCGCTTCGAAAGTCCGGTCGAGCACTCCGAGGGCGACAGCGCCGCTCGCCTGCAGGCACTCGTGTCGCCGTTTGTGCTGCGCCGTGTCAAGGAAGACGTGGTGGCCGATCTGCCCGAAAAGATCGAGGACACTGTCGTGGCTCAGCTCGCCGGTGAGCAGCGCAAGCTTTACCTGGCAAATCAGGACCGCATCGCCCAGCAGGTGCAGCACCGCGAGGCCGGGGAGTTTAAGAAGGACAAGCTCAAGGTACTCGCCGAGCTCACCAAGCTGCGCCAGATTTGCTGCGACCCGCGTCTACACTACGAGGATTACAAGGCGGGGAGCGCCAAGCTCGATACGTGCATGGAGCTCGTGCACGGCGCACTCGACGGCGGTCATCGCATCCTGTTGTTCAGCCAGTTTACGGGCATGCTCGATATCATCGGTAAGCGCTTGGCCAAGGAGGATATCGCCTTCCTTAAGCTCACTGGCGCATCGTCTAAAGAGAGCCGCGCCAAGATGGTCGCGCAGTTCCAGGCGGGCGAGGTGCCGGTGTTTCTGATCTCGCTCAAGGCGGGCGGCGTGGGCCTTAACCTGACGGCGGCCGACGTGGTCATCCACTACGACCCGTGGTGGAACGTGGCGGCGCAGGACCAAGCGACTGACCGCGCGCATCGTATTGGCCAGCAACATACCGTGACCGTGTACAAGCTCATCGCCAAGGACACGATCGAGGAGCGCATTATGCAGATGCAGGAGTCCAAGCGCGATCTGGTCAACAGTGTGCTCGGCGGCGACGGCATCTCGTCGGCGTTGTTTACCCGCGAAGATGTTCTGGCGCTGCTGGGCGGCGACGGGCGCTAGCCGCGCGCGGGGTGGGACTGCTGGAGTGGGCAGGACGGTCGACGCATTTTGGCCCGACCGCTTGCCTGATCCGTTATGTGTTCATTTGCAATGCCATGGATGGTTTGCCTGCCTTTGGGCATAAGAACCATCAAGAACATCGGCACATCAGCAAAGGAGAACATCATGGCGAAATTCTTTAAGGACCCCGACGGTAAGCTCATCGCTGCCCTTGGCGACGACGTTGCGACCCCTGCCGGTTGCACGGAGCTGACCGCAAACACTGAGGACGCGGCGCACGAGAAGCACGTGCCTGTTGTCGAGACCGAGCGCGACGGTCACGTAATCCGCGCACGCGTTGGCTCGGTCGAGCACCCCAGCCTGCCCGAGCACTACATTGAGTGGATCGCCCTTGAGGCCGAGGGCCGCTTAGAGGTTCATTACCTTGAGCCCGGCATGAAACCCGCGACGTTTTTCGCGGGCGGCTCCAAGACCGGTACCGTCTATGCCTACTGCAACCTGCACGGGCTGTGGTCCGCGACATTCTAGGAGCGCGCCCCCGCTCGGGGTATCATAGCTAGCATATGCACATGCAAGCGCCGACTGCATTATGCGGCCGGCGCTTTTACTACGATTTCGATGGTTTACGACGGAAAGGGCTGAGCCATGAAGCTCGCGCTTGCACAGATCGATATGCGCCTGGGTGATATTGAGGGCATTTGCGGCCGCATCGAGGACCAGGCTCGTCTGGCCCACGAGCGCGGGGCGCGCGTGCTGTGCGTTCCGGCTCCGCTCTTTATGGGCGCCATGCCCGGCGGCCTGGTGGGCGCTGCCGACTTTGAGCACGACATGCTTGCCGGCTTGACTGGTGTCGCCGAGCGTATCCAGGAGCTTGACATGATCTGCATCGTGCCCGCGGCGGTTTCGTTTGAGGGCCAGCCGCTGCTCGACTACATGATGCTCAAGGACGGTCATGTGGTGCCGGCACGTTCGAGCATTGCCCTGCAGCGTGGCGAGAACAACGACACACGTTGGGCGCCGCCGGTGTTCGACGTGGACGGCGTGCGCATCGCCGTGATTTTTGACTTGGACCGCGAACTCGAGATGCTGCCGACCGGTGTTGACCTCATTGCGTATTTCCAATTCAACGCGTTTGACATGACCGACCGCGAGACTGCCGCCATTGCCGCCGTTCGCAGCGGCGCCTACCGCAAGATCGCATCCAAGCGCAGCGTGTGGTTTGCCTGCATGGCGCCGGTCGGTGCCTATGACGAGTCGGTGTATACCGGCGGTTCGTTTGTGCTCGACGACTGCGGTCGCGTGGTGGCCCAGGCGCCGTGTTTTGAGGAGAGCCTGCTGGTTCAGGAGATTCGGCGCGGCATGATGCTCGATGCCCTGGAGGATCACGAACTGCCCGAGTTCCGTTCCGAGGAGTGGCTGTGGCAGGCGCTGGTGCTCGCCGTGCGCGACAACGCCCGAGCCCACGGTGCGTCGCGTGCTGTGATGGCACTCGAGGGTGACTTGCCGTCGTCTTTGCTGGCGGCGCTGGCCGTCGACGCTCTGGGCCCGCGTAATGTGATTGGTCTGGTGCTGGGGCGCAACCGTATCTTTACGCCGGCGCAGGAAGAGGCCGAGGCTGCCCGCTGTGCCGCCGTCCGCGCCATCGCCGAGCGTTTGCACATTCGCACCGTCGAGCGCGATGCACCGGATGCGGCGCGTGTGCTCGATCGCGACGTGTCGGCGGGCGATGCCGAGCGTCTGCGCTCGCGCACGTTGGGCCTCATGCTGGAGGACACGGCGCTCGAGCTGGGTGCGATGGCGCTGAGCCCGCTGTCCAAAACCGAGTACGCGCTGGCGGCGCCGGCGCTTTGCGGCGGCTATCAGGGCGATTACGCGCCTTTTGGCGATGTGTACCTGTCGACGCTTGAGTTTGTGGCGCGTGTGCGCAACCGCACGTCTTCTGTGGTGCCCCAAGAGCTCGTGACGCTCAACGCGGTGGAGGATTGCATGGAGCGTGTGCTGGCGCAGGCGCTCTCGACGCTCGACGGCCCGGTCGATATGCTCGACCGCGCGGCACAGCTGCTCGGCGGGCTTGAGCCGGGTGAGGTCGATGGCGCGCTCGAGGCGCACGTGGACCGCAATCGATCTTTCGACGATATCCCGATGGCCGCTGGCAAGCCTGAGGCCTGCTCGCTGCTGCTGATGCTCGTTCGACAGGGTGAGGCTGCCCGCCGCATGTTGCCGACGGCACCGATCGTCTCGTCCCGCTCGTTTGTTGAGCGCGCCTGGCCGTATATGCTCGCGTGGTCCGACCTGGGGCTTAATGGCAAGGAGCGTATGTCGGTCGATTCGCTGGCGCGCGCCGAGGTGCGCCGTTTTGCTGACGAGGATACGAGCGAGCGCGTGCGAAACGAGATGATGGGCGTGCTGGGCGAGCTACTGGGTATTTCGCCCGAGCAGATGGAGGAGCTGCGCTCTGAGGATGGCCAGCGTCGTCTGCATGAGGGTATGAAAAAGTTCGAGGGCGAGGTTCAGGACGCCATCGATAAGATGATGGGCGGTCAGGGCGGCTCGCAGGGTGGGTCCCAGGGCGGATCGATGCCGCATCCGCCGGTGGATCCCCGACAGTTCCCATTCTTCTCGCAGAATTAAGCTGGGGACGGGATTTGCTCCCAACGCCGACACTCCAACTAAGTATCTTGGCCCCGTTGTGTTATTCTAGAACAGACGTTCGTGAATGATGCGCGGGGCCTTGTCTTGCGCTGTGCTTGTGGCGAGGGGAGGTCGGCTTGGTTATCTTGGGCATTGACCCCGGTTTGGCTCATACGGGTTGGGGGATTATCGAGGAGCGGCGTGGCGAGGTTCGCTGCCGTGCCTATGGCTGCATCGAGACCAGTGCCGGAAGTCCGCTCGCGGTGCGCCTGTCGCATATCGCCCATGACCTTAAGGATGTCGTCGAGCGTTATCGACCCGACACGGCTGCTGTCGAGAGCATCTACTTTGGCGCCAACGTTCGCTCAGCCATCCCTACGGCGCATGCCCGCGGTGCCGCGCTCGTGGCGCTTTCGGAATGCGCACTCGAGATTGGCGAGTACACGCCTATGCAGATTAAGCAGGCTGTTGTGGGCACCGGTGCCGCGGACAAGCGGCAGGTCGCCTACATGGTGCGTACGCTCACGCAGCTCGACCACGACCCGCATCCCGACCACGCCGCCGATGCCCTGGCCTGCGCCATCTGCCACGTAAACCTCAGCCGCACCCGCGCCCTCACCGGTGGCGAGTTCTATCAACAGAGAGGAACCGGATACTGATGATTTCCCAGCTCCATGGAACGCTTGTCGAGGCCACGATGAGCTCGGCCGTCGTTGATGTGTCGGGCGTGGGCTTTGAGCTCGGTATTTCGGGCAGCACTGCCGCCACGCTGCCTACGTCCGGCGGCGAGGTGCGCCTCTATACCCGTATGCAAGTGCGCGAGGACGCCATGACACTTTTCGGTTTTTCCTCAAAGGATGAGCGCACGATGTTCGACCGGCTCGTGTCCGTCTCGGGTGTTGGCCCGCGCTTGGCGCTCGCCGTGCTTTCCACCTATACCGTGGGGCAGCTGTATTCGCTGGTGATGGCCGAGGACGACAAGGGTATGGCCAAGGTGCCCGGTGTGGGCAAAAAGACAGCTCAGCGCCTGATCCTGGAGCTCAAGAGCACCTTTGCCAAGGACAAGGGCTTTGTTCCGGTTGACGTAATCCCCGGCCAGGTTGCGATGCCCGTGCCCGCTGCCGCTCCCTCGGCCATCGATGATGCCCGTGCGGCACTCCTTTCCATGGGCTTTAGCCCTCAGGAGACCGATGTTGCCCTGAGCGGGTATGATGGGCAGAATATGCGTGTCGAGGATCTGCTCGGCGCGGCGCTTAAGCGACTCGGAATGGATGCGTGATGTGGGAAGCCGATGACTCTCAGGACCTGTGGGCGACGCCCGGCAACTCGCCGGCGGCATCCATGGCGCACGGCGAGCGCATGGTGGGCTCGGAGCTGACGGCCGAGGACCTCGATGTCGACCGCACTTTGCGCCCCCAGCGCCTGGACGATTACTGCGGCCAGGAGCACATCAAGCAGAGCTTGCGCGTGTTGATCGAAGCGGCGCAGAGCCGTGGCGAGACGCTCGACCACGTGATTTTCTCGGGTCCTCCGGGCCTGGGCAAGACCACGCTGGCCACCGTTATCGCCAACGAGCTGGGCGCTCAGATCAAGACCACGAGTGGCCCTGCCATCGCGCGCACGGGCGACCTGGCGGCCATCCTTACTAACTTGCAGCCGGGTGATGTGCTGTTTATCGACGAGATCCACCGCCTCAACCGTTCGGTCGAGGAGGTCCTGTACCCCGCGATGGAGGACTTTGCCCTCGATATCGTGATTGGCAAGGGTCCGGCGGCGCGCTCGATTCGCCTGGATATTCCCAAGTTTACGTTGGTAGCGGCAACGACCCGCTCAGGCATGTTGACAGGCCCGTTGCGCGACCGCTTTGGCATTTCATATCGCCTGGATTACTACACGGTCGAGGAGCTCGCGCAGATTGTGACGCGCTCGGCGACTATCCTGGGCGTGACGATCGACCACCCCAGTGCACTCGAGATCGGCTCGCGTTCGCGCGGCACGCCACGTCTTGCCAACCGCCTGCTCAAGCGCGTGCGCGATTACGCACAGGTGCGCGGCAACGGTCCCATTGAGCTCGATATCTGCCGTCAGGCACTCGAGTTCTTTGAGATCGACGAGCTCGGTCTGGACTGGATGGATATTCGCATTTTGGAGACGCTCGCCAAGACGTTCTCCGGTCGTGCCGTGGGACTTACGACCCTTGCCAGCGCGGTGGGCGAGGACCCGGGCACGCTCGAGGATGTCTATGAGCCCTATCTGCTGCAGTGCGGGCTGATGATTCGTACACCGCAGGGCCGTCAGGCAACCCTTCGCACCTTTGAGCACCTGGGGATTGAACCTACCGTTTAGGGCGCTTTGTTTTGGCTAGTCTGTAGGCTATCGCTGAGCATTGGATAAACATATCGCCATTCATCGGTTACGGGTGTTTTACTATTGCGCGCCCGTGCTATGCTGAATTGGTCTTTTTCTCATTCGGTAACGAAAGGACCGCCCATGCCTACTGACATCGAAATCGCACGTTCCGTCACGCCGCTGCCCATTACCGAGGTTGCCAAGGACGCCGGCGTCGACGTAAAGCACCTGATTCCGTACGGCTTCGACAAGGCTAAGGTCGACTATTCACTGCTCAACGAGCCGACTGATCACCAGGCCAAGCTCGTCCTCGTGACCGCTATCAACCCAACGCCTGCGGGCGAGGGCAAGACCACCACGACCATCGGTCTGGCCGATGGCCTGCGCCGTCGCGGCGTCAAAAGTGCCGTGGCCCTGCGCGAGCCTTCGCTCGGCCCCGTCTTTGGCGTTAAGGGCGGTGCTGCCGGCGGCGGCTGGGCTCAGGTCATCCCCATGGAGGATATCAACCTGCACTTTACCGGCGACTTCCACGCTATCGGTGCTGCCAACAACCTGCTGGCCGCCATGCTTGATAACCACATCCAGCAGGGCAATCAGCTCGGTATTGACGTTAAGCGCATCACTTGGAAGCGCGTCGTCGATATGAACGACCGTCAGCTGCGCCACGTCATTGACGGCATTGGCGGTAAAGCCCAGGGCGTGCCGCGCGAGGACGGCTTCGATATCACCGTCGCCTCCGAGGTCATGGCAATTCTGTGCCTGTCTACGAGCATCAGCGACCTCAAGGAGCGCCTGGGCGAGATCGTCGTCGGCTACAGCTTTGCCGGCGAGCCCGTCCGTGCCCGCGACCTTAAGGCCCAGGGTGCCATGGCCGCGTTGCTTAAGGATGCGCTCAAGCCCAACCTGGTGCAAACGCTCGAGGGCACGCCCGCGTTTGTCCACGGCGGTCCCTTCGCCAATATCGCCCACGGCTGCAACTCCATCATGGCCACGCGTATGGCGATGCGTTTTGGCGATGTCGCCATTACCGAGGCCGGCTTTGGCGCCGACCTGGGTGCCGAGAAATTCCTCGACATCAAGTGCCGCATGACGGGCGTTCGCCCCAGCGCCGTCGTGGTCGTCGCGACCGCTCGTGCGCTGAAGTACAACGGTGGCGTCGCCAAGGCCGACCTCAACGAGGAGAACCTCGAGGCACTCAAGGCTGGCATGCCCAACCTGCTGCGTCATGTCGACAACATCCAGAACGTTTATGGTCTGCCCTGCGTGGTCGCCATCAACCGTTTCCCGACGGACACCGAGGCCGAGCTTGCTCTCATCGAGTCCGAGTGCCAGAAGCTCGGCGTCAACGTTAAGCTTTCCGAGGTCTGGGCCAAGGGCGGCGAGGGCGCGCTCGAGCTTGCCGATGAGGTCATGCGTCTGATTGAGCAGCCGAGCGAGCTCAAGTTTGCCTATGAGGACGGCGCTGATGTCGCTGATGCCCTCGAGGCCGTTGCCACCAAGGTCTACCGCGCCGACGGCGTTGACTTTACGCCGGCCGCCAAGCGCCAGCTCGCCGAGCTGCGCGAGAACGGCTTTGGTAACCTGCCGGTGTGCGTCGCCAAGACGCAGTACAGCTTTAGCGACAACGCCAAGGCCCTGGGCGCTCCCGAGAACTTCCGCATCACGGTGCGTGAGCTCAAGGTTTCCGCCGGCGCCCACTTTGTGGTCGCACTGACTGGCAGTGTTCTGACCATGCCGGGCCTGCCCAAGGTCCCCGCGGCCGAGAACATCGACGTTGACAACGACGGCAACATCACCGGCCTGTTCTAAGTCTGCTGTCCATAGCTGCTAGCCCGCCCCGCCGTGCCCACAAGGCCCGGCGGGGCTTTTTTATCCTTAGGCCCGCGCATGTCTTGTAGATACCGATGGCTTTGCCCACCATAGGCTTTTGCGCGGGTAGAATGCATGGATAACTTGATGCTTACGGCGACGGAAAGGAATCGTTGCATGGACCAGGATAAGACGACCGTAATGGGTGGCTACGGTTCCGCGCAGGCTGGCGATAGCGTCGATGCGACCCGCGTTGTTCCCAACCCCGGTTATACCGACCCCGCCGCGACACAGCCTTCTGCCGAGCCCACCCGGGTTATGGGCTATGGCGACTCGGCGCAGGATTCTTACGCCGCATCTTCGCAAGGCCCCTATGGCAACGCAGCTCCGGACCCGTTTGATTACGCGCCGCAGGATTCTTATGCCGCCTCGACACCGAATCCCTATGATGACCTGCCGCAGAATCCCATTCCGCAGCCTCAGCAGACGACGTATATGCCTCGCACGGCGCAGCCTCGCTACGAGTCGCGTGAGCCGTATCGCGAGTACCCCAAGTCGATTCCGCAATATGGCGAGGACGAGGAGAAGAAGCCGTCGCGTTCGTCGAGCGTGATCAAGAAGATCCTCATCGTGTTGGCGATCTTCTTTGCTCTCTCGGTTGTGTTTGCCATCGTGTCGGGCATGCTCAACAAGCGGGGGAGCTCAACGGCCGATACCACTGCCGAGCAAACCGCGTCCGCCTCGTCTAGTACCGTCGATCTGAGCGATATTCCGGGGCAGTACTGGTCCAACGCCAAGAAGCTCCTCAAGTCGCGCGGCGCCGATCTTTCGAATGCCGTGGTCCTGACTGATGATGGCTCAACGCCCGTCGTCGATGCCAACTGGGTTGTTACTTCTGCCTACTATAACGACAACGGTAACCTTGAAATTCAACTCACGCATAAGAACAGCTCGGGCAACTCGTCCGACGGCCAAAGCGGCACCGACAGCTCGAGCTCCAACATGCTGGAGGACCTGAGCAACAAGGCGCAGGAATTGGGAGACAAGGCGCAAGAGCTGGGCGATACGACACAAAACCTGGGCGACACCGCGCAGAACTTGGGAGACATGGCGACAGATGCCTGGAACGCCCTACAAAACGGCATTTTGGGTGCACAGGGAAACTAGCGGCCGAGCGGAGCGGGGCTACAGCTGCTCGGCCGGACGGTCGGGTGAACTGAAGCCCGAGTCAAACGTGACGACGCATGACGCATCGGGCCGGCGCTCGTGCACGATGCGCGTGACGAGCTCCAGCAGCTCCTCGTCGGATATGTCAAAGTCGTCGGGACGCACTAGGTCAAATGACACAAAGCCATCGTGTTCGTGAAGGTCGTGGATGGAGAGCGCGGGATCGATCTGCATGACGCCGCGCTTGACCCAGCCGCGCAGGTCGTCGCCGGTGGTGGCGATGGGATCGCAGTGCAGCGTGATGCCGATGCCCATCTGGCGCTTGATGTCGTGCTCAATGGTGTCCAGAATCTCGTGGTGCTCAAACGCGTCGCCCTCGCCGGGCATCTCCACGTGGGCGCTGGCAAACTGACGACCGGGGCCGTAGTCGTGCACCATCAGGTCGTGTGTGCCCAAGACCTGCGGATAGGACATGATCTTGTCGCGGATTGCCTGGACGAGCTTGGGGTCGGGCGCTTGCCCCAGCAACGGGCTGATGGCGTCGCGCGCCAGGCCCATGCCGCTGATGCAAATGAAGATGCCCACGCCCAGGCCCGCCCAGCCGTCGAGGTCAAAGCCGGTCGTCTGCGAAATAAGCGCCGCCACCAAGACCGAGCCCGAGGTAATGACGTCGTTTTTGGAGTCCTGCGCTGTGGCGATGAGCGTCTCCGAGTCGATGCGGTCGCCCAGTGCGCGGTTGAACGCGGCCATCCAGAATTTGACGAGCATGGACAGAACAAGGGCGGCCATGGAGAGCGCCGAATACACGGTGGACGAGGGCTTGATGATTTTTGTGACCGACTCGAGGATCAGATTGATGCCGACGGCGCAAACCAGGACGGCGACGAACAGGCCGGCTAGGTACTCGTAGCGGCCGTGACCATAGGGGTGGCCTTCGTCTGCCGGGCGGCTGGCAAGGCGGAACCCGAGCAGGCTCACGATGTTGCTCGAGGCATCGGAGAGGTTGTTGAAAGCGTCGGCGACGAGGGAGACGGAACCGGCGAGCAGGCCCGCGATGCCCTTGGCCAGGCACAGGGTGATGTTGAGGCCAATGCAAATGAGGCTTGCGGCGAAGCCCGCGTTGGTGCGGCGGGAGGTATCGACCGGCTCGCCCTCGCTGCCGGGAACAAGCGTATGTACCAGCCGATTTACAAATAGCATAGCGGTCGTCCTCACAATCATGTTTAAGGGGATAGTGTAGCTCGCGCGGGGGCGCCGTGCACCGATACTCAGAAAATGCAGCAATAGTCTGCCGGTGCTAACGAGCGAGCCTTCTCGTCTGCCTGGGTGCTCGATTTTGGGCCACATGGGTATGGGCACGTGCTTACCTGCCCGACATACTTAATGTCGACAGCCCCAGTGCAAAGGAGGACGTATTCATGGACGAGATGTTTGCCATTAAATGCCAAAACTGCGGCGGCCCTATGTACTCACACCAGGCTAAACGCAGCTTTGAGTGCGCCTATTGCGGCACGGTCGTTCCGTGGCAGGCCGATGCGGGGGAGCCCAAGAGCGCCCTGGGCATTCGCCATACGCCACTGACGGTTGTCGATGGGCTGCTTAAGCTCACGCATGTGTCGCAACTCGAGCGCCCGGAGGACCCGGACTGGTATTTCTTCAATTCGCACTGGCGCAATCAGTCGGTCCTGGAACATCTGCTGTGGGAGGACCGCGGCACGGCGCAGGAGTTCCAAGAAGCGACGCACGTGAGCATTCCTTGTCCCTTCTGCGGAGCGTCCTTTGAGGGCGAGTCAACGCAGCGTGTGTTTGAGTGCCCGTCCTGCGGCAATAAGATCGGTGTCGCCGACCTGCTCAAGCCGGGGACGTTTAGCAAGCGCCTGACCATGGGCGTTGGTGCGGAATATGTGCCCGAGCAGGGTATTCCCTGCGAGATAACGCCGCAGCAGGCGCGCGCCAATGCGCTTGAGCTGGTGCGCCGATATCCAGACGCCTTTGCCGGTCACGATGTGGAAGACGCGATTCAAAACGACATGATGCTCTTCTACTTCCCCATGGCGCTCGCGGACCTGCGCATGATGGCGTCCTTCCCGGGCAAGGGCCTGAGCAAGGAGACCCTGGTGTACTACGAGGTGCTCGACTGGGCATATCCCAGGGCAAACTACCTGGACGTTCGCCTTATGGGCATTCTGGAGCCATGGGACTTTGCCAAGGTTGGGTCGTTCGACCCGGCCATGCAGGAAGGCGACTTCCGCGTTGTCTCCGTCGATGCGTCCACCAAGGACCAGGTGGTCATTGACAAGCTGGCGCTCGACATTGTTGGCAACGATGCCGAGACTTTCCTGGGGCTCAATAAAAAGAGCATCCGCACCTGGGCGCGCAAGGCCCGCAAGCACAAGGACGGCCTGGTTATGGTGCCGGTCTACTTTGTCGATCGTCCCGCGTCGGATGGACGTAATGGCGAGCAGGTGCGCATTGCCGTGAACGGCCAGACGGGCCGTGCGGCGGCGGTGGTGTTTAGCGACAAGCGCGAGACGCATATTGTGGCGCCGCTCAATCCGAGCCTGCATCTGTCCGGCGAAAGCACCGTTCACGCCACGCCCGTCGAGGTCAAATACATCAAATCGCCATTCCTGTACCAAATTGTGCGCCGTGGAGGCGACGAGCAGCCACGTCAGGTGGCAGCGGCTGGCGGGGGGTTCTACCCGGGAGGAAAAACCTTAGGCAGCT
>OATL01000341.1_pt1 | contig 27883 bp, 25 predicted proteins | sample 1476011 | NCBI WGS metagenome assembly OATL01 (sample SAMEA2579975, study PRJEB22360) | human gut metagenome | biome: human gut; feature: human-associated habitat; material: faeces | place: Denmark | collected 2008/2010
GGAGTGGGGCGTCGTTTGCCTCGGTTTCCCGATCGCTGGTCTCGTGGGCTTGATCTACCGTATCGGCTATATTATATGTACTCACACGTGTGTGTGAGGAAAAGGGTTTCGTGAAACCTTGAAACTTGAAACCTATTTCCACGCCCGCCAGCTTGGCCAAGTGGAAAGCGGTGCCCAGATGGACATTCTGGTTTCCGGTGCGCAAGGCACTGGAGAAAAGCTTGTTGGCGTGTAGGGCGTTGAACTTGGGCGATGGCTCGCAGAGACTGATGAAGTCGCTACGTCCTGCCTCCCCGCAATCGGTGGCGATGGCGAAAGCCAATTGTACATACTCGGCGTAGGTGGGGGCGATGTCGGCATGGGCCGCCCGTACCGCTTCTACTAGTTTGGAAAGATCGTTGTTCATGGTATGAATATTTTAGCGTTAGAATCGTGAGACAAGAAACAGCAACGGGCGATATCCTTGCCACAGGTATCCACCTCACCCTTGAAGGTGTCGGCATACAGGAGCTGTATGTAACTCATGGCCCATCGAACGGTCTCGTCTCCGGGTATGAAAAGTTTCACTCCAAGTCCTCCGGGGCTGACAAAGGCGAGGCGGGTCCCGAGATAGGGGTCCTCGAAGAGGTGGTCCCGGAGTTGTTCCGCCTCCTCGAGAGAGGCGAGATGGTCGATATCGACCACTACCAACCCCGAGGCGGAGATGAGAGCGTCGCTCTTACGACGGGAAAAAACGCCGTGGGGCGTTACGAACGGCAGTTGTCGCTGTTTGAGTTGGCGGTATTCCGCTATCCGGTCTTCCCGGATGAAGGTGCGTAATTCGTTGGTAACCGTTTCGAGAGATTTATCCTCGGTGATCCATCGGTACACTTCCCGTAGTGTACAGTTCCCGGTAGGAAGCGTGTTGGTGATGGGAGGAAGGAAGTAAGACATTTGTTGGTCCATATCAATAGGATTTCAGATTAATTTTCTAAAGCTATTGCTAATAATTGATTCTGCGTTTCAGCCTATAGGCTGAAATATCGGATGATTGTTTAATGAAAATTAGCATAATATGAAGGAAAATTTAGATTTGAACCAGATTTTATTTGATGAGTTAGTGGAATTTCCACGTAAGCGGTTAGGAATCTCTATCCGTGAGTTTTGTACGGAGGCCCACGTAGGCACCGCCACCTACAGCAAAGCGAAAAAAAAAGAGTATCAATCCCCAGAGTCTGACCCGCTTGGTACAAGAACTATGCGTAGAGATGGATGAACCGGAGTTCATGGGGTATGGGGCCGGGGCGCTCAAGGAGGTGTATAGGGCGATGAGGCATGGAATGGAAAAATAGAGGGTTGAAAATTGATCGTTTAGGGAAATAACGTTATATTTGTCTTGACGAACCAATAAACAGAGACGAAGATGGAAGGGCGGCGATTATATCCGATAGGGATACAGACATTCTCCAAATTGAGAGAGGGGAATTATGTGTATGTAGATAAGACGGAATTGGTCTACCGAATGACACACGGCGCGTCTGGTTATATATTCTTGAGCCGTCCCCGCCGTTTCGGAAAGTCGTTGCTTACTTCTACGCTCCATAGTTATTTCGAGGGGCGAAAGGATTTGTTTGAGGGTTTGGCTATCGAGTGTCTGGAGAAGGAGTGGACAAGCTATCCGGTGCTTCATTTCGACATGAGCACGGCAAAGCATATGGACAAGGATCGGCTTCTGAGTGAGCTGGAGAGGAAATTGTATGGTTACGAGCAGATATACGGACGTGATGAGAGCGCTATTTATACGAACCAACGTCTGGAAAGTCTCATCCAACGTGCCTACGCCCAGACCGGTCAAAAGGTGGTTGTCTTGATCGACGAGTACGACGCTCCCTTGCTGGACGTGGTGCATGAGGAGAAGGAGCTGCCGAAGCTTCGCGACGTGATGCGTAACTTCTATAGTCCGCTGAAAGCCTGCGATCCTTATTTGCGTTTCGTATTCTTGACAGGTATCACGAAGTTCTCTCAATTGAGCATCTTCAGCGAGTTGAACAATATCAAGAATATCAGCATGCTCCCGGAGTACGCCTCGCTCTGTGGCATCACGGAGGAGGAAATGCGTGAGCAGATGGGCGAGGATATCGGTCGTTTGGCCGACAACCTCGGCGTTACTCCGGAGGGTGCCTTGGGTGCCTTGAAATCGAATTATGACGGTTACCATTTCACGTGGCCCTCGCCCGATATATACAATCCGTTCAGCCTGTTGAACGCCTTGACCGACAGTAAACTAAATTCCTATTGGTTCGGTAGCGGTACGCCCACCTATTTGATCGAGATGCTGAACAAGTATCACGTGAAACCCCAGCAAATAGGCGCACGCAAGGTTTTGGCAGAGTCGTTTGACGCACCCACGGAACGGATGGTCGATATTACGCCATTGCTCTATCAGAGCGGTTACATCACGATAAAGGATTATTCCTCGCTCACGAATTTGTACACGCTCGACATCCCAAACAAGGAGGTACGTATGGGATTGATGAAGAGTTTATTGCCTAATTATTTGCATCAATACACAGCGGATGGACTTACTACGGTAGCCCTTCTTTTCGAGGCGATCGCTGGAGAGCGGATGGATGATGCCCTGCGTCTGTTGCAGACCTTCCTGTCCACCATCCCCCAATGTGACAATACGGATTACGAGGGCCATTATCAGTCCTTGCTTTACACGATCTTCAGCCTGCTAGGAATGTATGTGGACGTGGAAGTCCGTACCCCGAAAGGCCGTGTGGATATGGTGATGCGCACACCGACAACACTCTATGTCGTGGAATTGAAGTTAAACAAGACCGCGGATATAGCCCTTGAGCAAATCAATTTGCGCAATTACCCGGAGCGCTTCGCCCTTTGTGGGTTGCCGATCGTAAAGGTTGGGATTAATTTTGATAGTGAGCGGCATACGTTGGGGGATTGGGTTATCGATAGTAATTTGTCTAAGTAATTATAAAAAACAAACGTTTTAGGTTCGTAACGGGTTTGAGGTGATAACTTCTTTTACCGGAAAAAGCTTGTGTTATAAGAAAAAATAAGTTATGCTCGTGATCGAATCGTAAGAGGAAAGATATGAATTCAGTTGTAGCATTCGGAAATATCTCTATGATATCCAATAATCCGTTTTATCCATTGAGGAATATTTTGGGGAGGAAAGGGATTTTATTGCTTACGAGTAAAATAAGTTGTTGCGTTGGGTAGTAGAACGTGAACTGGAGATTATAGGGGAAGCTACCAATCATTTTTTGGATATAGATCCGGATATACAAATTGATAATGGGAGGAGGGTCGTTGGTCTGAGGGACTTTGTTATACATGGTTATGATAAGGAAGATAATGTGATTATCTGAGGTGTTATCAGTAAGGACTTACCAAAACTTAAACAGCAAGTAGACTATCTTCATACGTTCATTTGAACCTGCAAGTCTTATGACCTACAACTAAAGAGTTGGATGAGTAGTGTCATCCGTGAAATGATATATGGCAATAATTACTATGAAGGTCTCCTAAATGGAGTTTATTGCAAGTAATACAAACAGAAATCACTTAATATAAAAAAACTATTCTATCTTGCTGGTAAATAGTAAGATGGGATAATTGAGTGCTAACATTGAAGGTGAAGAGAAATTCTAATTGTAGATAAACATGAACATTTTAGCAATTATTCCTGCAAGAGCAGGATCTAAAGGAGTTCCCAATAAAAATATCCGATTGCTTGGGCAGCATCCTTTAGTATATTACTCAATTAAAAATGCATTGCAGTCAAAGTATATTACCGATGTGATTATTTCGACTGATTCTAACCCTGTACGTATCATTGCGCAGCAAATGGGAGCGAAGGTGCATTGGCGTGATGCGGAGCTTGCTGGCGATGAGGTAACTCTCGATGCGGTTATCTATGACGCTATTCCGACGGATAAGCAGTGGGATTATGTCATCACTATGCAGCCCACTTCGCCAACTCTCACTGTTGGTACATTAGATAGTGCCATTGAATACGCAATAAAAAGCAAACTCGACACTCTTATCTCTGCAATCAATGCACCTCACCTCTCTTGGGGAGAAAAGGATGGAAAGAAGATACCGAACTATGAAAAGCGTCTTAACCGTCAGTATCTTCCACCATGTTACATGGAGACGGGTGCTTTTGTTATCTCAAAGGCAGATATCGTAACAGAGAGTACTCGTATTGGTGTAAATGTTGATGTTTACGAGATTCCAGAGCGAGAGTCGCAGGATATTGATACCTTCGCTGATCTCTGTAGTGCAGCTGCTTTACTTGAGGCTCAGAAGATAGCTATCTATGTGAATGGTAATAACAAGCGTGGTATTGGACACATCTATCGTGCTCTTGAAATCGCTGATGAATTCTATGTTAAGCCAGATGTCTACTACGATGTAAACCAGACAGATGTTAAGGTTTTTGGTAACACTACTCATAATCTTATCCCTGTCAATGGCATTGCGGAACTCTACGAGATCTGTAAACGTGAGCAGTACAGCTTATTTGTCAACGATATCCTCACTACGTCCATTGACTATATGATTGGTTTGCGTTCAGTTTTGCCAAACGCTAAACTTATCAACTTTGAGGATGATGGTGAAGGAATTCTTAAAGCTGACCTTGTTTTCAATGCACTTTATAGTGAGCATGCATTGCCTAATGTTTATGGCGGGGAGAAATACTATATCTGTGGTAAGATCTTTATGTTCTACGAACCAATCAAGATAAAGGAAGATGTTAATCGTGTATTCATTGCTTTTGGTGGTGCTGACCCGCAGAACTACACAGACCGTTTGCTTGACATCATCTCTAAAGATGAGTATAAGAAATATGAGTTTGTTGTAGTTGTTGGGCGTGCTAAGTACAATGTTGATGCTTTACTTGAGTATAATAAGTATGAACATATTCAGGTTCTTTATGATGTTAGCAATATGCCTGAACTCATGTCTTCCTGTGATATTGCTATTACTTCTCGTGGACGCACAGGTTACGAGCTTGCACTCCTTGGCATTCCTTCAATCGCAATGGCACAAAATCAGCGTGAGGAGAAGCATGGCTTTGTTTGCAATGAGAATGGTTTCTCGTACATTGGTCTTAACCCAAGCGATGAAATTATCGAAGGTATTCTCAAAATGTATATGAATCTTTCCAAGGAAGCACGAGAGAAGTTACATGGAAAACTTCTCTCGCACAACCTTCGTGATGGCCGTAAGCGTGTGATGTCGCTTATTCGTGGATTATAAACAACATACTCATTTGTATTATGAAACCTTATGTAATAGCAGAAATGGGTGTCAATTTCTATGATACCGCTAAGAAACTCAACATCAATCCGCTCGAAGCAGCAAAGATGTATATCGATGCTGCAGCTGAAGCTGGTATTGATTGTGCTAAATTTCAATCATATAAAGCTGGCACTATCGTATCTAAGAATTCGCCAGCTTATTGGGACTTGACAAAGGAGCCGACAAAGACCCAATATGAGTTGTTTTTAAAGCATGACTCTTTTGGTGAATGTGAGTACCGTGAGCTTTGTAAATACACTCATGACAAGGGAATGGATTTTACATCTACTCCTTTCGACTATGCTTCAGCTGACTATCTTTATGACATGGTAGATTTCTATAAAATCTCATCATCCGATCTTTCTAATTTGCCATTTATTCATCATATAGGAGCAAAAGGTAAGCCTGTTTTTGTGTCTGTAGGAGCAGCTTATCTTTCGGAATGTGATGAAGCTATTCGTGCGTTACAAGAGTCAGGATGTAAAGATATCGTTGTTTTTCACTGTGTGTTATCATATCCTACTAATCCTAAAGATGCAAATCTTCGTGTAATTGATACATTGAAGAAGACATTTCCATCCGTTCGTGTTGGATTTAGTGATCATGTGGCCCCTGATGACAATATGATGACTCTTGCTGCAGCTTATTTATTGGGAGCAGAGGTTATCGAGAAGCACTTCACTCTCGACAAGACTCTTCCTGGCAACGACCACTATCATGCGGGTGATCCAGAGGATTTCAAAAAGGCTATTGCCAACTTCCAATGGATTGACAAAATACTAGGTAATCCAGAGAAGGTTGTTCTCGATTGTGAGCAGGTTCCTCGTCGCGAGGCTCGTCGCTCATTGGTGCTTACTCGTTGCATGAAAGCAGGCGAGATTATCAAAAAGGAAGACCTTATGCCAAAGCGTCCGGGCACTGGTATCGCTCCACGTTTTGAAGATATTGTTATAGGTCGTAAAGTACTTGCAGATCTAACAGAAGATACCATCCTTACATGGGATATGATTTAATATTTTGCAACAGAAGGTTCTATTCTTTTTGTTTCAACTGATAAATCTAGATTATATAAATCTATAAGATTGTTTTAGGAAGGAGATAGTTCCCTTAAAATAGCCTTCATGATAGTAACGAACGTGGAATGAAAATGCCTACTTTATTCTACATATTAATTGAATCAGGTAAGGAGTATAATATACACTAGAATAGCATAGTGGAAACAATTGAGTGCTTACATTAGAAATAATATTAATTGATATGGGAAAATTATTATTTACCAATAATCAGGATTGGGAAAATATTCTTAGAGGTATTTATTCCAGAAATGAATTAAATAAAAATTATAGTTCAAATGGACTAACTTGTTATGCGAAGCGATATGTAGACAGTGAAAATTGTTACTTTGATAATGACGGGGTAGTTGCGATTATAGGTACTTGGGCGTATTTAAATGATGATAATCCCTTTAATTTGAATGTAATCTATCAAGATCTCAAGTCAGAAGATAAAGGTGTTGATTATGTAAGAAAATATTTGATAGGTTCTTATGCTTTAGCTTATATTCAAGATAATAAACTTAGAATATTTGTGGATGAGTGCCATACATACGCTCTTTATTATTATATAGGTAGAGAAGGTGTGGTTGTTACTAATACATATTATCACGTAGAAAAAGTTTCAAAACAAGAATTCGACGAAACTGTTTTTGCTACAATGCTTGCGAGTGTTGGACTGTGTAGCAATAGAACTCCTTTCAAAAATATATATAGGTTACTAGAAAATGAATATATCGAATACGATTTTGCTATCCATCAGGCAATTATAAAAAAGTGTGACGTTCATACTACATCCTATTCCTTTGGCTCAATGGAGGAGGCCTTGAAGGTGTTAAAGGATGAAATAGAATTGCAGACTACAGTCCTTAATAAAAGAGTGCATAAAAAATTTCTCTTTGCTACGGGAGGATTGGATTCTAGAGTAAAACTGGCTTTAGATCTATTCCATAGTAAGGAAGTTATGATTGGATATTGGAAGGGTGAAGATTCAATTACAAATGGAACTTTACAAGATGCGAAAATTAATGAACTTTTAGCTTCTGAGTTTTCTTTAAAAACTAAAATATTCGATGTAAGTCAGCATTTTAGAGAGTGTTTGAGAACTATAGATGAAGATGAATTGGATCGATATGGTGAATACATTAGCATTTATGCACATAATCAAAAATGGTTGACTTTGTTTGATGATTTACACAAAGAGAATATCGATGAAGTAGAATTTGGAATGGATACAGATCTTTTAAGAGAAATAGGAAGTCTGGATGATTCATTTGATGAAGATTATGATAATTCGAAATTTGCAATTAAAGGCTGCTTGAGAGGAGGCTTATTTAATTATGTTTTTGATTTACCTAATGTGTGCAAATTGATCTGTGATGAAATTAAATTGGTAAACTTAGATTCACAGAATGATCTAAAAACTAAATATGCTAATCTCTTTAATTATTTTAGACATGATATGGGATGCTATTTTTCAAATATGTTGAATGAAAGTTTCTTCTCATATCCTCTTTTGCACAGTAAAAGAATATGGGATATAATCTATAATATTCCATATGATTATCGAGAAGATAGTAAACTTTCATTGCGTCTAATAAATAGTTGGTGCCCTATGCTGTTGAATATACCAGTGTTTACTCATCATCATTATGGTATATATAATCGTCAGAAGGGGGTGTTGAAGAAGAATTGGAGATATTTATTGCTATTGAGAATTAAGCCCTATGTCTTAAGATCAAAGCTTTATGATATTTTATATGTAAAACTTATAGAACCGGTTTATCGTCCGCAGAATAAAAATAATGAGATCTTGTTTCAAACGAGTGTTGCATCGCTTCAGAGTTCTGAATCCTTTATAAAGAGTGGAGTTCGTTTTAGAAAAAATTTAATTGGTAAAGGATTTGATATGGCTGCTTTATGTACCATAGTGGCAAAGTGCAAGTTTGTTGATCAAGTTCTTAATGTGGTGAGAAAGTAAAGTTCTGCAATGGGTACTAGATATAATATATTAGGTCTGTTACGTTCTCCTTCATCCGTATATGTAATCTTTCGATATGGGACGTATATAGTTCAATTCTTGAATTCCATATTATTGGCAAAAGCTCTAGGTGATATCAAATATGGAATATATAGCTTTGTCTTTTTGATTATGCAATATATGTCGTATTCAAATCTGGGAATTAATGAGTCCTTGAATACGGAATATGCGGTAAGTAAAGATAGTGATAGATGTAAAATATGGAATACGTCATGGGCATTGAATTTATTGATAAATACTTTTCTGTTCATGGTGTTTGCTTTTTTAATTTCAATAGTTTCGCTATTTAGTCGCTATGAGTTCGATTCATATGGTATGTTATTGCTAATGACATGTATCGTAATTAATCTGTCTCGAATTTATATAACATATTATAAACTACATGGAAAGCTGATTAAATTGAATATCCAACAGTTCCTTCCTCATTTTGTACTACTTGTATTGGTGTTAATTATGTGGAATAAACTTACTGTTAGACAGATTGTTGTTTCTTATTTGATGAGTAATGTGATAGCATTGATCATTTTTAGGGTGGATTTGCCCAATCCTCCTTCCTTTCAAATTGATCGATCGATCGCATCTGTTTTGTTACGTAGGGGTATTACTCTATTACTCTATAATTTGAGTTTTTATCTTCTTACGTTAGTGGCATCATCTTTAGTAAGTTCTTATTTTTCTTTAGAAGAGTTTGGGTGTTACTCATTTGTTAATACCTTGATTCATGGTATAATTATGGCTTGTGGAGCATTTTTGTTCATATTCTATCCTAAAATATTGAACAGACTCTATAGTTGTGATGAAGATAAGGCTTATGAGTTGATAAGCAGGATAAGAGGTGTTTATATTCTATTTATAGATTTGGTGTCTTTATTGTCTATATTTGTTGCGGTTGTTTTGTCCTATTTGTTACCTCAATATAGAAATGATATCACTATTATATTCCCTATTCTTATTTTGGGGCAAATAATTATGAGTTCTACTACTGGGCATTCAGCTTATCTGCTGTCAAAAAAGAAAGAATTCAGATTAGTTGTTTTTGGTTTCGAATCTGTTGTGTTGACGCTGGTTTTGGGAATCTTATGTGGTGAATATATCAATTCATTATATGCTTTGTCGTTGGTTGTTCCTATTAGTTCTTTGTTTTATACATTCATGACGACTCGAGAATCTTTAGCAACCATGAATAAGAGTCATGCGATAGCTGATGTGTTGAAGGAGATATTTGCGCTGAAAAAATGGTTTCCTTGTGTACTTGTCTTGATTTATGCTTTTGTTATTAACCAGTGGCATGTTATTTTGATTGGAGTAGGTATATATCTTTTTATTAATTATAAAAATCTAAGGATTTCAATCAAGGAAGGTGTAAGGATAATTTCTGATAGAAATTCTCTTCTGGTTTAGGAACTAACAATTTCTTTGTGAAATATAAGTATGTTGATAAATAAAAGTAAATTTCAGGGTGATATTTTGGTGTATGCTTACATGATCTTGTTAATTATGACAAGAATACTTCCGAATATTTCATCAATTAATGCTATAGTATATGCCTTGTTTTGTTGTTTGTACTTTTTTTTACTGAAACATTCATTCTCTTTCTGTTTGAAAATATTGCCTATTTTGTTGATAATTTCTATTTTTTCTTATGCTAATGGGAGTGGTATGTTGTATATTCTTATTGATGTTTCAATTGCTTATTTTATTCTTGCATCTATTCTGGTATATGATAGCACAACTCTTGTTTGTCAGAATTTGAAATTGCTTAATAAATTGTCTTTTATCGTATTCATATTGAGTTTATTTGCAATGCTGTTTCCTGCTAACTATATTGACATAGGTGGAGATATTCGTTTTATTGGTTTTTTTAAATATGGTAATCTTTCTGCAAGTATAGTCTCTATATTGTGTGTGTTATATTGGGAAACCTTTAATTTGCTGTATAAAAATGCAAAAAGAAAGACAGTCGTTCTATTCTTTTTAATATGCTTTTTTGTTTCTTACATATTTGTATGTAAAACCCGATCGTTACTATTCTTTTTGCCTTATTGGATTTATCAAATATATCTCTTTTGTGGAAAAAGGATTTTCTTTGCTATGTCAGTTTTTGGTGTTGCGCTTGTTTCTTTTTCACTGTTCGATGAGTTGAAAGTTGTTTTGCGCATAAATGAAGATGCCTCTTTTTTAACAAGAGAATCTTTGTCTATATTTTTATTGGATGGAATACGAGAAAATTATTTCATTTTTCCTCATGGAGCTCGTAAGTCTACTGATTTCTTTCAAACTTTTTTTAATGATGAATCATTAACCACTCATAATGATTTCCTGCGTTATTATTATGATTGGGGATTTGCTTTTTTATTATTGATTCTATTTATGTTCAATGATTTAAAAAAGAGAAAATGTTTTAATTTTGGATTTATTTTCATATCATTAGGATACTGCTCTTTTGCTTTGCATAATATGCTGTTTTTGCCTTATTTGCTTCTTCCTTATTTGTTTATATTGATTATAAAAAAACAACCAATAATTAGATTATGAATAATTCGTCAGATAAAATACTGGTAGTGGCACGAAAATATAATGATATTTTTTATGCCATTTCTACTAGTGAATGGAGTCAATGTTCAAAGCATTACCTATTAATGATTACAGATCGCTTAGATCAGAATGAGTATCCTATGCAACATTTGTTTGATAAGGTCTGGTCTGTTCATGCAGAGTTGTCGCATGTAGCAATTCTTAAGCAGGTTTTTATATTGAGTAGGATTTTAAATCAGCTAGACTATAATCTCGTTACTATTTCAAATATAGTTACTGTTGCCAATTTGTATATTTTGAATCATACTAAAACAGCAAAGATCATCATGCTTGAAGATGGGTTTATGAATTATTACAATTTTGTCCCTTCAAATAATCGTATAAAGCGATTGCTTATGAAGCTGTTATTTATTAATGTTGATCGAGTCTATAAGAAAATAGGAAGTTGTTATTTGTTAGAACCTAATCGTGCAAAATATTATTTTGGATTAAAAAAGCAGTTACGTATAGATGCAGATCACATTCTCAAATCAGTTCCCTTAAGTATGAATTTAGAAGGGAAGTCTATATTTGTGGGACAGCCATTGTATTTAATGAATAATATGAGTGTGGATGAATATTCTACTATAGTCAATAATTGTATATCACAATATGCAATTGATTATTACTTGTCTCATACCATGTCTTCGAAGAAAGAGAATGTTGTTTGTCAGCATATTGATATGTCCAGTTTACAATTAACACTTGAGGTTTTATCTTCTATATATAATATGAAAATATACTCATTCTCTTCTTCTGTTTTATTTACAACAAAACTGATTAATCACAAAACGGAAACATTTGCAGTTACTCATCCAAAAGTTGATACTATAAAATCAGACAATATGATTTATGATTATGTTAACGGATTTGTTTCTGTGAATTAACTGATTATTTATAAGCGTATGTTAGATGTTACTGTAGTTATACTTACGAAAAACGAAGAGGTGAATTTACCTGACTGTTTGGAATCTGTTAAAGATTTTGCCACCAGATGTGTTGTAATAGATAGTGGTAGCATTGATAAAACTAAAGAAATAGCAGCGAAATTCTCTGCGGATTTTTACGAGCATCCGTTTGAGAACTATGCTCGCCAGTTTAATTGGGCATTAGATAATACAAATATAACAACAAAATGGACTTTTAGGCTAGACGCAGATGAAAGACTTACTTCTGAACTAAAGATTGAGCTGTCCGGACTTGTGCAAAAATATGAATCAGATGATGAAGTTAATGGTTTTACTATGGAAGCTTGGTTATATTTTCTTGGTCATAAAATTAAACACGGTTGCCATACCAAGCGAAAATTGATGATGTTTAAGACAGGAATAGGTCGCATTGAAGATAGAAAAATGGATGAACACACAATTTTATCACATGGTAGATCTGTTTTTTGCAAACATCGATTTATTCATTATGATTTTAAAGATATGACCCATTGGGTAAATAAAATGAATTGGTATGCAACCCGTGAGATGCAAGATTATTTTGAATATATTCAGTCTAGAAACACAAATAAAAATCAAATCTCAAAAGATCAAATAATAGGAAATACACGAAGATTGAAATTTGGACTTTATTACAAATTACCTATTTTTCTTTGAAGTTGGATTCTTTTTTTCTATTATTATATCATTAAGCTAGGTTTTCTTGATGGTAAGGAAGGGTATGTTATGCATTACATGTATCATCTTTGGTATAGATCTTTGGTTGATTCTAAAATATTAGAACAGATGATTTATAATAAACCTTTTGAAGAAACTGGTGCTTTAAATAATTAATATTATTTTTATGCGTACAGTAACATTAAAGACAACTGATTTAACAGATTGTGAAATCGGTAAGTTTCTTGGTGCTTTCAGAGAGGTATATAATCAAGAGAGGTCTATCACTTATTTTAAAAACGAATATACTTCTACTTGTTTAGAGCATTCTTTTCATACGCTATTATATAATGAATTTGATGAAATATGTGGTAGTTACTCATTAATTCCATTTATCTATTCTGTTAAAGGAGAAGAAGTTCTTGTAGGGTTAGGATCTGATTTATTTATCAAAGATAGTTATCGGGATAATGTAAGTAATTTGTTGAGTGTCTTGAATGCTGCTATTAAAAATGCAGAAGAAGTAGGAATGGTTGCCTGTTTTGGTTTTCCTAATGATAATTCTGAAATGGTTAGCCGTGCATTTTTGAAAGAAAAGAGAATAGGTTTGCTTGATACCTATATCTTGCCGTATAAGATTGGTGATTATAAAGCATCGATGAAGCTTTTGAATCCATTCTCGATACTTTTCTCAAACTGTTTATTAGGATTGTCGCATTTGTCATCATCTAACAATATTGCCGACACAATCATCAGGAAAGTTAGGCCTCAGTTTGAGCAGACCCGTTTCAAATGGTTCAACCCTACTGATTATCATCTGTATCAAAATAATGAAATGCAGTGCGTGTGGAAAATTTCTGCATTTGAGGGAGTCAAGGCTTGCTTTCTGATGGATGTATATCCGCTTACTGCAAGGAATTTCGATAAAGCTGTTAGAAAAATGGTGAGCGATGTTAAGAAAGAGTGTGGATTGTTTCTTTATGTTGGTCATCTCCATTTCACTCCGCTATCAATGGTTAAGATCCCAAGAAGATTTGAACCTAAAGCCTTCCGCTTTGATTGCAGAATTTTGGATAAAGAAAAATTATCAAAGGTAGATGTTTTCAATATTGACAATTGGGAGGTTGATCTGTCTTCGTATGATTTATTATAAATGTATAACTTGTTAAAAGTAAAGTAGTATGGAAAAGAAAGTTTTTGATATAATTAATGAGATTAGAGCTGCTAAAGATATGAATACAGTAGCTGAACTTACGGCAGAAACAAGACTTCGCGAAGATCTTGCTTTTACTTCATTTGATCTTGCAGAATTAACTGTTAAGATTGAGGATGAGTTTGACATTGACATCTTCGAGGATGGACTAGTTAATACGATTGGTGAAATCTATGCGAAACTCTCTTAATTGCAGATGAAAAGATTCCTTTTGAATAATGGCTCTGAGTACAGCTATGAGCAGTTGCTTGCTTCGCTCAACGAGAGCGACAAGTACTACCTTCTGTACAAACAGCTAGATTTGTATCTCTTCTTCGTTAATCTTATCAAGGCATTGGCTAACAATGCTCCGTTAGTGTTACTTGACGCTGACCTAAACGAGACAGAAATCGATGGTGTAAACGTAGCTGAAATAAATGTGCCAACAAAAATTGTTTCCACTACGTTTGTTAACATGGAGGCTGTTGTAGAGGCGGTTAAGAACTCTACATCTGAAATCACGATCTTTACTTCTGGAACGACCGGTCAACCTAAGAAAGTGGTACATTGCGTGCAGACTCTTATGCGGGCGGTACGTTTTGGCGAAAAATATATAAATCAGGTTTGGGCGTATGCATATAATCCAACTCATATGGCAGGCTTGCAGGTGTTCTTCCAGGCGTTTATGAATCTGAACTTCTTGGTGAATGTGTTTAATAAGAGCCGTACTGAGGTTTATTCGCTAATTGAGACAAATCGCGTTACTCATATGTCTGCTACGCCCACTTTCTATCGCTTGCTATTGCCTTTCGAAAAAGTTTATCAGACCGTACAGCGTGTAACACTTGGGGGAGAGAAATCTGATAAGAAGCTTTATGAGTCAATAGGGATGATTTTTCCTAACGCTAAAATAAATAATGTGTATGCTTCCACGGAAGCTGGAACTTTATTTGCCGCTAAAGGCGATAGCTTCCAGATTCCAGCTGCTATTCGGGACAAATTCTTGATTCAAGAGGAGGAGTTGCTTATTCACAAGTCGCTGCTTGGTCAGTCGGATAGCTTTAAGTTCGATGGTGATTACTATCATTCAGGTGACTTGATTGAATGGGTGAACGAAGCCAATGGCTTATTCCGCTTCAGGAGTCGCAAAAATGAACTCATCAATGTGGGCGGCTATAAGGTTAACCCTGGCGAAACTGAAAAAGTAATCCTTGAAATCGAAGGAGTACAGCAGGCTTTGGTTTATGGTAAGGCTAACTCTATTTTGGGTAATGTGCTTTGTGCGGAAGTGCAATTAGTTGAAGGCTCAACCCTTACGGAATTGGAGATTCGTAACTATTTGAAAGAACAGTTGCAGGACTTTAAGATTCCTCGTCGAATTAAGTTTGTGGATTCTTTCTCATTAACAAGAACTGGTAAAATTAAACGATCATGAACGTATTGGTAACAGGTTGCTCACGTGGTGTGGGCTTGGAAATTTGTAGAGTGTTGCTGGAGCAGGGTAATACTGTGTATGGTGTCGCTCGTAGTTATACGGATGAGTTTAAAGCATTGGAAGCTGAATATGCGGGCAAACTCTTCTTCAAGAGTATTGATCTTAGCGATAGCGAGAGTATAAGAAAGTCGGTTTTTAAAGAATTTGTGGGAAATAAAGTCGTACTTGACGTTTACGTGAACAATGCTGCGATGGCTTATGATGATATAGTGACAAATCTAAACTTGGATCGACTGAAGGCGATGTATGCGGTCAATGTATTTACTCCGATGATGATGACAAAATACGCAATACGTAATATGCTTCTTCACCATACCCGTGGTTCTATAGTGCATATTTCAAGTATTAGTGCGCATACGGGTTACAAAGGGCTTGCTATGTATGCTTCTTCAAAGGGTGCACTCGAAGCATTTTCAAAGGATACGGCTCGTGAATGGGGGGGGATGGGCATTCGCTCCAATGTGGTAGTGCCTGGATTTATGGAGACAGCCATGAGCTCAACTCTTACAGACGACCAAAAAGATAGGATATACAAACGTACTTCTATGAAGGCGGCTACCAGTGTTCGTTCTGTAGCGGAAACTGTTTCCTTTCTTGTTAGTGAGAAAGCATGTAGTATCACTGGACAGAATATATATGTAGATAATGGAACAATCTAGTATGAACTATTTAGTCGTAGTAGCTCATCCTGACGATGAGGTGTTGGGTGCTGGTGCAACAATTAAAAAACTAACAAGGGATGGCCATTCAGTAGACATCTGCATTATGTGTTCAGAGGCTAAAGCACGTGCTTTTCGCCCTGACGACAATGAACTGAACGATGATTTAGATGCTAGCTCAAAGATGCTTGGCATACGTAATAAGTATGCGGGGAACTTCCCTAATATAGAGATGAATAATGCTACGCATCTTAGTTTGGTACAGTTTATAGAGAAGGCGATCATCGCATCGAATTGTGACGTGGTTATCACGCATCACCCTTCTGACACAAATAATGATCATATGCATACCTCTATGGCTTGTCAAGCTGCTATCCGTCTGTTTCAACGCCGTGCGGAGGTGAAACCTTTAAAGGAGTTCCTGTTTATGGAGGTACTCTCTTCTACTGAATGGTCAGTTAATACATCCATGAACCGATTTCAGCCAAATACATTCGTGGAGGTTGGTGAGAACTGCTTAGAGGTTAAAATAAATGCTTTAGCTACCTATCGGGGTGTAATGCGGCCTTTTCCTCATCCTCGCTCTGCGGAAGCGATCAAGGGGTTAGCGGCTTATCGGGGCGCTCAAAGTGGAACGAATTATGCGGAGGCATTTGAGTGTACTTTAAGAAGACTTTGATTGTATGTATCAGTTTGTAAAAAGAGCTTTTTGTGTGATAGCTTGTGGTGGTGCGTTGATCGTTTTATTGCCTGTGTTCTTGATAGCTATTATTGGTATTCTTATCTCTGATTGGGGACCTGTTTTTTATTGTGCGAATCGTATTGGAAAGGATAACAAGTCTTTTAGGATGTATAAGTTCCGAAGCATGACGATCGCCAAAGATGCGGATGAGAAGAGTTTCAAGGCGGATACGAACCGTATCTTCAAGTGGGGTGCCATTATGCGCGCTACAAAGATTGATGAATTGCCTCAGTTGCTGAATTGTGTATTGGGGGATATGGCGATAGTGGGACCTCGTCCAGCCGCACAAGATCAAGTGGTGATTATGCGTGAGGGTAAATATGGTATAGCTGCCCGAGTGCGTCCGGGGTTGACAGGTCCAGCCGCATTATATGATTATTTATACGGTGACACTGTAGAAGATCCTGCAGAGTATATGGAAAAAGTGTTGCCTACCCGTAGGGAATTAGAGGCGTTTTATGTTCATCACGTGAATGTCGGTTTTGACTTAAAAATGATCGTTTGGACGTTTTTGTGCATTTTAGGTAGGGTGGCTGGTAAACCGCAGAATTGGATACTTGAAAAATTAAAAGGATATGTCGAATAAAACAATACTGGTAACAGGCTCAGCTGGGATGATTGGCTGCTATCTGGTGAAAGATCTGATAGCTAAAGGTTGCACTGTAGTGGGTGTTGACCGCAGGGTATCAGATTGGACGCATGAGCATTTGAAACAAGTGGTTCTTGACCTTGCTGACAAAAATGCGTTGGAGGCGTTATTGGATGCGGAGAAGGTGGATAGATGCATTCATTTGGCCGCATTGGCACATGCTGGAGGTGGTGAAACTGACTTTAGTTTTGAGAGGTTCAAGTTTCTGAATGTGACTTGTGCTGAGAATGTGTTTGAAGCTTGTGTTAGCCATAATGTGTCTGTGTTGTTTATCAGTACTGTGGATGCCATTGGCATGGTGAAGGGGTTAATAAATTCAGGCACAGAGCTGAATCCTATCTCGAACTATGGAAAGAGCAAGGCAATGGCTGAAGGCAGGCTTAAAGAGATTTGCCCAAAGTGGAATATATATAGATTCTCCCCTGTCTATACCGCTACGCAGAAGCGTGATATTGAGAAGCGCTATTATCTGAAATATCCTAACTGGGCATATAAGATAGGTAATGGTGGTAAATTTGAGGTGCTAGAGATGAGTGGTGCTGTTAAAGCCATGGTAGATTGGGTTGATAAAGAGGTTGATAATACAATTCATATCATCAAGAATCCCGAGCTGCTGGACATCAATAACCTCATTAAGGTTGAAAAGGCGGAAGGCAGAGCCAAGCATGTGTTATATTTCCCTGAGTGGATGGTAATAGCTGGATTTTATTGCATCAATTTGATGTTTGGTAAGAGCAATACAACTTATTTGGTATTCAAGGCTCTCTGGCCTTTTAGAACGGTATAGCTTATGTTGATTAATCAAGAATTATTGGATGATTTGTTGGCTAAAACGGCAGATAGCCCTCGTTTGCGTGTGAACTTGGATTTGCGGAATAGTTCCGAGGATACTTCCCAGCGGATGCTGAACGCCTTGCAGTCGGGATCGTTAGTGGATATCCATCGTCATTCGAATACGTCTGAGACGGTCGCTATCTTGCGGGGGGCGGTCACGGAGATCTTCTATGATGAGAAGGGGGTGGAGTGCGGCCGTTATGAGTTGTCGCCTGCCATTGGGAATATGGTTCTACAGATTCCTGCCGGGCAGTGGCATATGCTTGATCCCTCGGGAACCTTCAGTTATCTTAGAGGCAAAGGATGGGGGGATGAGCCTATTCTGGGAACTGACATTTGGACGAGGGAATAGGTGTAGATTGTATTAATGTAGATATGTCTTTCGGGAGATGCTTCCCTACAGGAGGTATAACGAAAGCAAGAGAAAGCAATGGTAGAAGGTATGGAGAATGGCCGTTTATCAGAGAAATATGCTATCGCTCGAAACCTGAAAGAGGCGGGAGTGTCTAAATCTTTGATTGTTCAATGCATCGGTTTATCGGAAGAGAAGATCGAGCGGTTATAGTTTTTTTCCTGAAAACTGTCGAAGGCAGAGATGTCAGAATAATATTATCGGGAGAGTCGGTGTAAGAACCGGCTCTCCCGATTTCGTTATATTGTGGCTCCATAGGTTTATGTTGAAAAGAATTGAACGCTTGCGCTTTATTCTTTGATAAAAATTCCGTATGTTTGCGGTGTAGAATAAACAATAGGTTTAACTAAAAATAATTAGCTATGGGAAAGTTCGTGAATCCGTTTACGGATATTGGTTTTAAGATTATTTTCGGTCAGCCGGCTAGCAAGCCGTTCTTGATCACGTTATTGAACGAGTTGTTGGCGGGTGAGCATCGGATTGAGGATCTGGTGTTTCTCGACAAGGAGGATCATGCGGAGCATGTACGTGACAAGGGGATTATTTACGACCTCTATTGCCGTACCTCCACGGGAGAATATATCATCGTGGAGATGCAGAACCGCAAGCATCTGAATTTCGTGGACCGAACATTATATTATATGTGTCGTGCGGTGAGCCGTCAGATTGAGGCCCCGCTAGCGGTGGAAGTACACTCACCGGATGACGGGGAGGAAGGGCTGGAGGTGCGGGAACCTTCGATGTCGTATGGCGCAATCTATAAGCTACATACGGTGTATGGTGTTTTTTTCATGAATTTCAAGGAGCCGGATTTACCGGATCGTTTCCGTGTGGATTCTGGAATTCTGGATCTAGAAAGTCATGAGACGCTGAACCCTCATTTCCGGCAGATTTATTTGCAGTTCCCTTATTTTACGAAGGAACTGGATGAGTGCGAAACTTTATTAGAAAGACTTTTTTATGCGTTAAAGAATATGGAACATTGGATTCGAATGCCGGATGCCTTGAAAGAACAGGTGTTCGCTCATCTATCTCGTTTGGCCGCCGTGGCGAATCTCTCTCCGGAGAATCGTCTCGCCTATGACCGTGCCGTGGATCGCTACAATGTTAACCGTCTTGCGGAAGAGACTTTCTTGCAGGAAGTAGAGGAAGCAAAAGAGAAAGCGATAGCGGAAGCAAAGGCGAATGGGATGAAGGAAGGCTTGAGGGAAGGTCTGGAGAAAGGTCGCCTATCAGAGAAATATGCTATCGCCAAGAATTTAAAAGAGTCGGGGGTATCTAAATCTTTGATTGCCCAGAGCACCGGTTTACCGGAAGAGAAGATCGAAGGATTATAGTTTTTGAAGTAAGTTACCGAATATAGGAAAGTCGGAATAAAGTAATCGGGAGAGTTGGTGTAAGAACCGGCTCTCCCGTTTTTTATTTCTATTGAACGCTTGCGCTTAAAAGGCGATCGCCACCTCCGCACCGATCTGGAAGGGCTTACCTAGTTGGATAAACGGATTTCCGAACGACTCGAAATAGAATGCCGAGTAATGGGTGTTCGTTATATTACGGCTCCATAGATTTACGTTGACGATACCTTTGCGTACGCCTACCTTTGCGTTCACCGTTCCGTAGAATTTCTGGTAGATGTCGTTTCGCTCGGTCCAGAAGATCTTTCCGACACCGCTGAATTGGGCGGAGGCGGAGAATTGGTCTATCCATGCGTTACGGAACAGGCGGGTGTATTGCAGTCCTACGTTGAAGGTATGACGTGGGGTATATGGGATGAAGTTGTTCTTGAAATCCTCTTTCCCGTTGTTGTAATCCCGGAACGTAGCACGGGTAAAACCGTAATTAGCGTCGGCGGTTAGCCCATCGATGATGCGGGCACGCAAGGAGGCCTCTATACCGTAGCTTTTGGCTTTCCCGGCGTTGGTGAGGATACGGCCGTTGCCGCTGTTCACGAATTTGGTCAACTGCACGTCTTGAATGTCCATATAGAAACCTGTCAATTCTGCGCTTAGGCGTTGGAATAGCAACTCGCTACGGATACCGATCTCGTAGTTCCAGCTTTTCTCCGGTTTGTAGGCGGCTACTTCCTCGATGGGGGTAGGTTCTTTGACCTCGATCGGCATCATGTCCTTGAAAGCGCTCATCATATCGTATTGCATCTGGCTTTGCATCACGTCCGCCGACATTTGTACGTTGTAACCTCCGGTTTTATAACCTTTTGCTACTGATACGTAGGTGAACGTGTTTGGCGAACACTCGTACTTTAAAGATACTTTCGGAAGCACTTGCCAGAAATCTTGGGAGATGCTGGCGTCCATCACGGTGGTTGGGATCGGGAAAAGTTTCTCGATGTCGATAACCGGTCCGTTTTCTACGAAGCCGAAACCCATTCTCATCTTAGCCTCGGAATCGTAATCCATCTTTTGCTTCTCGTAATCCAAGCGGATACCGGCGGTAATTGACAGGCCTTCCGTGAACAGGTTGTTATAAGTGGATTGGTGATACAATGCAAGGCCGTAAGAAGGGGTGTCGAAAGAACCCGGAATATAAAGATGATCGTCCAGTATTTTTAGATAGGGCATCTTAGGGTGATCTTTCTTCAATTGATCGAATACGGGCTGGAGAACGGTCTTGATCCCGTCTTCCTTGAAATCGACCGGGCCGTCCGTATGTAGATCATCGTAGAAACCGTAGAGTCCGAAGGACCATTGGTAATTATTCCTCGTGTTGCTCTTGATCGCTAATTCCTCGCTGAAAGCGTTTTGCTTTTGCTTTTGGTTGAGGGTAAAGATCGATAGTGGGGAGAAGTCTTGATCCATCTTCATGTCATCCTTGAAATATTGATGACCGGTGATGCTGCTTAGTATCACGTGCTCATTCCGGTATTCGAGGGACAGGTTATTGGCGATGACCGTCCGTTTATAAGAGCTGGGATCGTTGATATTGATAGGATTTACATACTTGTGATCGGTATTTCCGGTTCCGATGAACATACCATATGGAAACGCTCCTTGATCCGTATAATCTACGGAAAGGGAGTAGGAGGCACGGAAGTTCGGATTGAAGCGACCTTCTAACTTGAATCGGCCGCCAACGTTGTCTTCCTTATCGATCTTTTTCCCATCGTAGGCATTGGTGTAGAAACCGTCGCTATGGTCATAGTAAGCGGCGGCGGTAAATCCGATGGTCTCGCTCAACTTAGCATAATGGGAGGCTTTGACTTTATATTGCCCGTAGCTTCCGGCCGATAGGGAGAGTTTCTTTCCTTGGTAATCGAACGGGGAGATGGTATAGATATTTACGATGCCCCCCATGGCGTTACGACCATACAAGGTTCCTTGCGGCCCTCGTAATACCTCGATGCGTTGGATATCGGTCAGCTCGAAATCGAAGGTGCTTTTATCCAGATAAGGCACGTTGTCTACATATAAGCCCACGGATTGTCCGCTACTTCTGGCTCCGATACCGCGGATATAGATGGCCGAGGTTAGTTTTGCCCCATAATCCGGCATGTATAGGTTCGGGACGAAAGAACTTATATCCTTTAATGCGTCGATCTGCCTACCGGAGATCATTTGTGGGGAAAGGATCGATACGGAACCGGGTAACGTACGGAGGTTATTCGTCTCCTTCGTGGATGAGGTCACGATTACCTCACCCATGTTATAGGTTTTTATCGTGTCGTTCTCGTTAGCCTTGATGTCCTCGGCGTATACATTTTGCAGCCCCAACGCACCTAGGGCGATGATACCTAAGTAGTGTCTCTTCATCGAATTTCTTTTGTTAGTATATTTTTTCAATCGCGAAGAAACGGTAAAGAAACAGGATGGTCAATCACTAGATGTAGTGATTTTGAAAGCTGGTTTGTTGGCTTCGCTATAGTTCGATATCGTCGCCGGAGATGATCCCGTTCATGATGGCGTAGAAGGTGAGACCGGATACGGTCTTGATGCCCAGCTTGGCGGTGATGTTCTTACGATGGGTAAGGACGGTGTTCAAGCTGATGTTCAGCTTATCGGCGATCTCTTTATTCGTGATGCCTTTTACGATCAGTTGAAGTACGTCTACCTCACGGCTGGGGAGGTTCCTGTTGGTTTCCGGTGTGTCGAGATGCTTCGGTTGTGGTGTTGCCGGAGCTGTCGCTCGTAAATAATTGTTGCAATTGCTCGATAATGGTCTCTTGGGAGGAACGTAACGTGATACGGTTCGTAGACGAGAGCGCCCCGTGTTCTTCGGTGCTGTCGATGAGGATGGCGGTCTTGTTTCTTCTCGGGAGGAAGAAATCTGCGTTGAGCACAAGGGTATCTGAATCGGTGAAATAGTAATCGTAGGTGTCGCTTCCTGTGGAGGAAAGCATCTCGAAATTTGGAAAATAGCAAACCTCTACCGGGGGGAAGTAGTCGGTCAGCAAGCTTTGCAGCCCAATACTTCTTAGGGTATCAGACAGTATGATCGCTATTTGTTTGTTTCGATGCATTTCAGATCGTTAGATACATAATTTTTCCATGGCCGAGACCATGGGGGTAAGGATTCGATACCGGATCCGGTTGTGTTGTTTGATGTCTTTCTCCAGACTACAGATGGAGAAGAGGACGGCATAACATAAATTCTCGTCGTAATCTCCCGAAAGATGCTTGACCATGATACTTTTTAAGTCGGCTAAAAGGGCCTCGATGGTATCTTCCGTACGTTGCTCGGAGGTGATTTGCAATCCATCGATCGTTCCCGCCGGTTCTTTTCCCAGCTTTTTACTTAACGACATGCAGTAGGGGAACCATATCTTATCATCTTTCTCGATGCGGGCAATGAGTTCTTCCTTGAACGAGGAGAAGAAGCGTCCTATCAATCCAAGAGTAGGATTGCCGGGCGTACTCATCGAGATAAAGGAACCTAGATGGCGTTCTATATTGGGGAGCTGATAACGTAAATAGTATTGGTTCGTCTTTGTCAGGTAATCAATGATCTGCGATGTATGGAAAGTTTGTAACTTCTTCTCCGGAAAATACTCCTCGTTGAGGAAGGTATTGATCACTGTCAATAAAAAGTCCGTATCCAACGAATGTTCTTCACAGAGCGTCTTCACCGATTTGTCGCCAAGCCCGAGACGAATCCCAAACCGGTTGATTACGGGAATGAGTGAGGGGTGTTCTTCCACCACCTCACTCAATTGCATATTTGGGTATACTAAAGGCATCTTATCAAGCTTGTTCCCATTGTTCACGTAATAACTTGACGGCGGCGGGGACTACCACGTTACGGTCTCCCTGACATCCGCACTCGAAACTTACGTAGTTGTTATAACCAATCATTTTCAATCCCTTGAAGCCATTGATATAGTTATCGGCATCTCCATCCTCACCCGGCATGCTGCGACGTTTGCGGCTGGCCACGTGTACGTGTTGGAGATACTCTCCACCGGAGATAAAGGCTCCCATATCAGAGGTCTCTTCCCATGTCATATGCCAGAAGTCGCCCATGCAACGTACACCCGGATTATTGATATCCCGGCATAAAGAGGCGGCGTCGGCTACTTGACGTAGATAAAAACACTCTTTTCGGTTCAAAGGTTCAAAGATGACGCTAGTCCCATGCTGGGCGGCGAAAGTTCCCATCTCGTTGAATTGCTCGCAAAGGAAATCCCGTGTCTCCATCGTATGAGGCAAGGCGGGGACTTGACCATTAAAAGCAGGAACGATAATCACGCCCGTAGAACCTAATTCACCGGCTGCGGCGATGATCTCTTTCATCGTATCCATGCATTCCTTGCGGATGGCTGGATCGGTAGAAAGAATAAAGCCTTTGAAGCCGGCGCAAATGGCACTCACTTTGATATTACGTCCGTTTAAGGCCTGCTTGATCTCGTTTACCCGGCTGGCTAATCCTCCGCCACCCGGCTCAAAACCTACAACGCCCAACTTCTCCATAAAATCAAGTTTCTCGTTCAAACTTTCACCCGGGGCGATTCCCTCTTGGAAAGAAAGCTTTAATTCAAGGTCTTTGCCGGGCTTGTCGCTCCCTTTTTCTCCTTTGGCAGTGTTTGCCGACTTGGAAGAGCAGGAGGCCAAGGCCGTACTTCCTACCGCTAAAGCAGCGCCGGATAAGGAGGTTCTTAAAAAGTTTCTTCTATTTAATGTCATAAACAGTCTGGATTATTTCTTGTCGATTGGTTTACCCGGAACAGGAACGACGAAGCCGCTCATATCCATCTTTCCTAAGTTCAAATCTTTCGGAGTGTAATCCAATGCTGAGGCAGTCATGGCATCCCAAGTGGTCTCGGCACCCGTGTAAGCGGACTCACGACCCATGATTGCGGCCATATTGGAGATAGCAGTCTCAGAAGCTTGCTCGATTTGTTTACCACCACGGATGCAGTTGATCCAGTTTACATGCTCTAATGTATACGGGTCAGTTTGCTTGAAGTTCGCTTTTTCGGCCTCACTATCATATTTCCAGATAACGTTTCCTGCCAAATCCTTGATCTCCATCGTGTCACTGCTCCATGATCCCTTGGTTCCTTGGATGAATTCGCTTACATTATTTGCACAACCATCTATCTGGCGGCACATACTATGCATATGGATACCATTTTCCATTGTGAAATCAACGCTGAAGTTATCATATTGGTCGCCAGTGATACGACGGTGGCGAGAACCGAAACCTACAGCCTTGACTGGTTTCAATCCGCTGAACCAAGTGAATACATCTATATTATGTACGTGTTGCTCTACGATATGGTCGCCGGAAAGCCATTTCCAGTTTACCCAGTCCTTGATCATATATTCGCAATCGTTCCATTCCGGTTGACGATCCCGATACCAAAGCATATTCTGATTCCAGTAAACCGTACCGCCCGTGATCTCACCGATCAATCCTTCCATGATCTTCTTGTAAGACTCGACATAACTGCGTTGGTGATGGCGTTGAGTACCGGTTACGACACATAAGTTCTTTGCCGCAGCTTGTTTTGCGGTAGCCATAATGGTACGGTAACCAACCGGATCAACACAGATAGGTTTCTCTAAGAAGGAATGTTTGCCCTTTTCTGTGGCGTATTGGAAATGAACTGGACGGAATACGGGAGGAGTGGCGACGATCACTACATCTACGCCGCTATCAATCACTTGTTTGTACGCATCCAAGCCGACGAAACGTTTATCAGCCGGTACATCAATTCCTTTCTCATCTTTTAATTTCTTTGCCAAATCATCGACACGTTCTTGGAACGTATCGCCTAAAGCCACGATCGTAACGCCGTTTGCAGCGTTCAAGAAGTTAAAAGCGGCTCCGGAACCACGTCCGCCACAACCGATTACACCAGCTTTTAGTTCTTTTCCATCAGTCGCCAAATCTGGTAATTCGGGCACGTAATAAGTACCGGGTTCTTTCAAAGGCTTTATTGCGTTCGCACTTTCACCTCCACCACAAGAAGTTAATACACCAACTGTACTACCTGTTCCAATTGCTCCAAGCGCACCCGCTAGGGCTGAACTTTTCAGAAATGATCTTCTGCTAATGCTGTTCTCTTTTTTCATGATATTATTTTTTTTAGACACTATTTATTAGGTTCACATACAACACGGAAACCGATTCCTCTGATATCGGAGTACCACCAGATACTCTTCGGTTGTTGCGGATCGGTTTTTAACCAAGCTTCATGTTTGGTATAATCACGGGAAGCGCAGCGAAGATCTGCCGCATCGGAGGTGTAATTACCGCCTCTCACTACCCATTCTGTACCTTCAGTAACTAATGGATCTGTGGCGCTACTTCCGCTTTTAGCGTAAGCTTCAGGATCATACTTGTCGGCACAATATTCCATTACATTACCCAACATATTCTTTAACCCAAAAGGGTTGGCTTTTACCAAATCCGGTTCTTGCGTCTTATTTTTGCTGTTCTTGCTATAAATCACATAAGAACCTATACTATCAGTCTTTGCGTCGAAAAATTTACGCCAGAAGCCTTGATCGGAGAAATCTTTTGGATTGCCCGTAAAGAAATAAGGCGTTTCCGTGCCGCCACGTGCCGCATATTCCCATTCCGCCTCGGTCGGTAAACGATAAGTCTTTCCTGTTTTCTTGGATAACCATTGGCAGAAAGTCTCGGCCGCATAATGAGTCATTGTAATAGCCGGGCGATCTCCGCCACCCCAGCCTTGATCCGGGAAACCGAACGGAGGTGTCGGACCGGAGATGGCATCGACATTCGGATTACTGTTATTTGCGTACACGGTCTCTGGCGGGGTACGGCCCTCACTCATCGTATTCCCATAGAAAGCCCAGTATTGATCCCAAGTCACCTCGACCTCAGCCATGAAAAACGGACTGACAGTTACGTTGTGTACAGGCGACTCATCTGCTTTATGAAATGCCTCTTTTTCCTCACTACCCATTTTGAATGAACCTCCGGGGATAGCAATCATCTTGAATGATACCATTGTTCCGGGAATTTGTTCTACATAGTCGGTGAAAGAGGTAACTGTAGTTGGTTCCTTAAAAAACAAGCTGGTATCCGAAGATGCCCCGGATGTATTTTGTCCTGGTATACCAACCATCTTGGAGTGATTGTAGTTTGGATTGTAATGTCCTGCATCCAAATGGCAACTAATACATTGTAGATCTAGCTTTTTCTCATTCTCATCATAATATAAATGTGCCGTTACACCATCATCGGTAATTCCTTCGGGGAATAAGTTCTGATGGCACTCCTTACAAGATTCATTGGGGATATATTTAACGGCGTGTTCCAACTCGGACTTAGTTTCCCAATTGAAATCCGCACTGTCTTTAGTCAAGTATGACCAAACATCTTTCATACCCAATTTAGCCTTTGCGCTATAATGTTTCCAAGTATTTGTTTGGGGTGGGAGGTGACAAGCTACGCAATGTGTCTTAACGCCACTTCCATTATTTACATGCTTGGAAAGTTTCCAACTGTTTTCTACGTGAGGATGCACGTGGCACATCATACAAGATTCATCTGTCGAGAAATATACAGATGTTTTATAAAGGGCGATCATAATCCCAGCTCCCAAAAATAATCCGAGGAACAGGATAAACGCCTTACTTTTGAAAAAATACTTTTTCCTCTCAGACGAGTATCGATTTGAAAATTTGTTAGTTGTCATCTGTTTCTATGGTATACGATTTACACTAAGTCTCAATTAGATTTAAAATCGGCAATAAAAGTAGTATATTCCTTTATATATTGAAAGAAAAAATAGTCTCTTTAACGAAAAATGTTGTCTTATTTACGCTTTTTTATCGCAATGGGAAGAGAGGGTGAATAATAAAAAGCGGCAACACATATTCATTGTGTT
>OATL01000344.1_pt1 | contig 27712 bp, 20 predicted proteins | sample 1476011 | NCBI WGS metagenome assembly OATL01 (sample SAMEA2579975, study PRJEB22360) | human gut metagenome | biome: human gut; feature: human-associated habitat; material: faeces | place: Denmark | collected 2008/2010
GCGACATTCTGCTCCCAAAGCAGACGCGCTACCAAACTGCGCTACAGCCCGTTCACGTTCACACCCCGCGAATCCGCCTCACGGAATCGCATCAAGTGAACACGAGTTTCTATTATAGCGTATGGTTGGACAACGACAGGCTTACAGTAGCGTTTCGGAAAGGAGAACGGCATGGGACGTCACCAGCAGGCCGAATCGTCAGGCATCATCTCCTTTGTGACATGCGCCATTATCGCCTGGTTCGCCATGAACGCATACACGCAGTTCGCCCCGGCCATCTGGCGTGTCACGCAGCGTCTGTTCACCGTCTGCTCGGGAATCGTGGCAGGATGCGGAGTCGTTTCATTCAGTTTGGGTTACGCACGAAAATCACGTTCGCTGACACTCAAGCATGGCTGGGTCATTCCGGTTCGCCGTGTTTTCGAGATCCTTGCGCTTTCCGTGGTGTACGCGTCGACCATTTTCGTCACATCGTTCATGATGCTGTCCATCATCAACAACATGATGGGCATTCGCACGTTGAAAGGTTATCTGCCCATCCTATGCGCGGCCATCGCAGGCGTTGTAGGCTATATTACTTTCGTGCAGGCGGAGCTCATGAACGCCAAAACGATCGCTTCCCTGCTGCCCTTTTTCGTGGTGTCCGGCGTAAGCATCGCAGGCTTGACGTCCGATGATCCGTACTGGTACAACAACAATTTCTCCCAATTGGGCGATCGTACGACGTTCGCCGCGCGCATGTTCAATTCGACGCTGATGCTCGCGGGCATCTGCATTGTGATCATCAGCTATTTCGCGGTTTCCGAACTGATCACCACGTATCGTCTGCAATTGCAGTATCTGGATTCCAACGCCATCAATGAAACACCGAAGCATTTTCGTACGAGGATTCTACTGCTGTCGGTCATGCTGACGTTGGCCGGCATCGCTTTCGTAGGCATCGGCATGTTCCGTTACACGCCACACCCGATCCTGCATAATGTGTTCGCACGCGGTTTGCCATGTCTGATGAGCGTGCTGATGATTGCACTGCCTTGGCTTGCCCCGCAGCTCTCGAAAGTCGTTTATGTGGTTTCCGATCTTGCGATCGCAATCGGCGCCTATGCCGGATTCCAATGGCTGAGCGGGCATAACACGCTGACGAACGTGGAGGCTTTGGCCGGCATGATGTTCCTTGGCTGGTTCATCATTTTCTCGCGTCAGATTGCCGCCATCGAAGCGGACCGCGTGCAGACGCAGCTGGTGCTGGCGCAGTCCGAAAGACCACACTCCGTCGAGGATCTTGCGGAAGTCAGCGAAACCGTTCCCGACACGGTTTCAAGACTCGCCGCACAGGTCTGATGCAGGGTGCAGGACTGACCGACAATCGCCGGATTTCAACATACACAGACATACACAGACATACACAGACATACACAGACATACACAGACATACACAGACATACACAGACATACACATGCCAGTGGGGTGGAGCCAGCGCATTGGCGATGACTCCACCCCACTAGATTCTGACGGCACAACGCAAGTGCGCCATTAGAAGTTGTAATGCTTGTTGGACGGCTTCTTGTCGCTCATCAACAGCAGGAAGCTTCTTGATTGCGCGGTAATCGCAAAACCGGCCTCGTAATTGAGTTCCGGGCCTTTCGGATTATGCGTGTCGACAATTAGACGCCATTTCTTGCCATATTGCTCATCCGGCAGGGTGAACATGATCGGCTCGTAATGCGCGTTGAAAATCAGAATGAAATCGTTGTCGACCATCTGATTGCCGTACCAGTCGGTTTCCGGAATATCGGAACCGTTCAGGTAGATCATCACAGTGAAGGCGTGTGTGTTCGACCAGTCGTCCATATCCATGATGGAACCGGTATGGTCCATCCATTCGACCTGCGGAATCATGTTGCTGTCGTCTCCGGGCTCACGTCCGGTGAAGAAGCGACGGCGATGCAGCACCGGATGGTCCAGTCTCAGGTGAATCAGCTTCGATACGAATTCGAGCAGGTCCTTCTGGTCCTCGTCCAAATCCCAGTTCGTCCAAGAGATCGCATTGTCCTGGCAGTAGGCGTTGTTGTTGCCCTGCTGGGTGCGCGCCACCTCGTCGCCTCCGCAGATCATCGGAATGCCTTGGCTGAGCAACAGTGTGGCGAACATGTTGCGCATCTGCTGTTGCCTCAGCTCGTTGACGTCCTTGATGGTGGTCGGCCCTTCTACGCCGCAGTTCCAGGAACGATTGTTGCTTTCGCCGTCCCTGTTGCCTTCGCCGTTGGCTTCGTTGTGTTTTTCGTTGTAGCTCACCAGATCGTTCATGGTGAAGCCGTCGTGCGCGGTGATGAAGTTCACGGATGCGACCGGTCGGCGGCCGTTGACCTGGTACAGGTCGGAACTGCCCATGAAGCGGCTGGCGAATTCCGGCAAGGTGGACGGCTGCGAACGCCAGAAGTCGCGCACGCAATCGCGATAGCGGCCGTTCCATTCGGACCAGCTGGACGGGAAGCCGCCCACCTGATATCCGCCAGAGCCGAGATCCCATGGCTCGGCGATCAGTTTGACGCGGGAGATGACCGGATCCTGTTCGACGATGTCGAAGAATGCTGACAGTTTGTCGACTTCCTGGAACTGACGCGCCAATGTGGCGGCAAGATCGAATCGGAATCCGTCGACGTGCATTTCGGTGACCCAATAGCGCAAGCTATCGGTGATGAGCTGCAACGCGTGCGGCGAGCGCATGAGCAGCGAGTTTCCGGTGCCTGTGGTGTCGAAGTAGTGTCTGCGGTCGTTGTCGACCAAACGATAGTAGGCGCCGTTGTCGATACCTTTGAAGCTGAGGGTCGGGCCACGGTTGTTGCCTTCGGCGGTATGGTTGTACACCACGTCGAGGATGACTTCCATGCCGGCATGATGGTACGCCTTGACCATGGATTTGAACTCGTTGACCTGTTCGCCGCGCTGCCCTGAACTGGAATATGCGTTGTGCGGGGCGAAGAAGCCGATGGTGTTGTATCCCCAGTAGTTGCTCAAGCCTTTTTCCTGCAGGAAGCTGTCGTTGACGAACTGGTGGATAGGCATGAGTTCGATAGCCGTGACGCCCAGTTTCTTCAGGTATTCGATTACGGAAGGGTAGGCCAGTCCCGCATAGGTTCCGCGAATGTCCGGCGGCACGTCCATGTTGAGGTTGGTCATGCCACGCACGTGGGCTTCGTAAATTACCGAATCGTGGTATGAGATGTTCGGATGCTGGTCGTTGCCCCAGTCGAAATAGGGGTTCACCACGGCCGCTTTCATAGTGTGTGCGGCCGAGTCGAGCGTGTTCATGCTGGTAATGTCGTCGGGGCTTCTGAACCAGTACGAGTAGAGGCTCTCATCGCCGTCGATGTTGCCTTCGATGGCTTTAGCGTAGGGGTCAAGCAGCAGTTTGTTCGGGTTGCAGCGCAGGCCTTGCGTCGGGTCGTATGGACCGTACACGCGATAGCCGTAACGTTGCCCCGGTTGGATTCCGGGCAGATAGTTGTGCCAGACATAAGAGTTCTGCTCGGTCATTTCGATTCGAGTTTCGTTGTCTTCCTCATCGAAAAGGCAAAGCTCGACTTTTTGTGCCACTTGGGAAAAGAGGGCAAAATTCACGCCGGCGCCGTCATAGCTTGCGCCGAGTGGATACATCGATCCGGGTCTGATTTGCATGATTCAAGTATCTCACGTTTCAGCCCCCAAATCGCAATTTCGTGTTGTTCGGCGATTATTTTTACGATTCGAAAGAACTCTTGCCTGTATTTTGCCGGTTTCGTCGAATTTGCTCGTGAAGAATAGCGATCATGGAATTGGAGGCCGTAATACGGGTGCCGCGCAGCCGCTGCCAAGAAACCCATGCCGATTCGACGTGCTCATCGCCGTCGAAATGACGTTCGACGGGATGCCATGCATGCAGGTGAAGCACCATGATATTGGCAAGCTCGTCGGTCATGCCTTCGGACGAGTAAAACTGCCCCACATGGTCGAATTCGACACCGTCACGCCCGGCGGGCTCCACACCGGTTTCCTCACGAAGCTCCCGCAGCGCGGCCTCCTCCACGTCCTCTCCCCCGTCGATGAGTCCAGCCGGCAGACCGTAGGCGAAGGCGTCGCAGCCGATACGGTATTCCCGTTCGATCAGATACAGGTCATTCGCGCAATCATGCACCAGCATGACCACGCAAGGCGCGTGACGCATCACCTGACGGCGAATCACCGTTTGCCCTCCGTCACGCATCGGCAATGCGATCCGCAGGTCGTCGACGCCGAAAATCGCACCCTGATACACGTGCCTGCTGTCAAGCACCGTGACCATACCGGACATGTCCACGCCATCGCTGGACTCATCCAGCAATACATCCACCTGGGTTCCGTCTACCGCCTCGTCACACATGACGCGTCACCGTTCCTGCCCGCTCGAAGGAAATACCATATTCCATGGATCGGTATTCATGGAAATCCAACGCACGGCAGGAATGTCGCCGGTCGCTTCCGCAACCGCATGGGGAATGTCTTCCATCGCATACTGGAACCACATGGATTCGATGGCGCTGTGCGGAGTGTTGACGAACGCCGGACGCACACGCCCGTCACCATGGCCCATGGCAACGCCGGAAGCACGCATGGAAGCCTCATAGCGGGCCTGCTCTATGGCGTCCGTCACCGGATGATGCCGCAGATCACTGGTCACATACACGTCGGCACCGGCCGCACGCACCTCATCGAACAAGGAATCACCGGAACCCGGAAGCACCGCCACCGTGCTGACCGGAACGTCCAGATCGCCGCAAACCTGCACGCCAAGCTCGGTGTACGGCAGCGCGCCAGCTACTCGACGGGCGAAATCACGCAACATCATAGGCTCGGCAAGCCGCCCGACACGTCCCAGGCCGACCGGATGCTCGGCGTTCGGATCGTCAATGGGAACGAGCGGACGCTGATCCACCAAACCAAACATGTCAGCCGCAGCCATGCCGACGCCACGATATGCCGCATCGGCATTCGTATGCCCCACCCACAGCGCGCATCCGGCAAGATTGAGCTTGCGCACGATCTCACCGCGGAAACCCAATCCCGACACCGCATGAACGGAACGGAAGAACAACGGATGATGGCAAACCAGCAAATCAATGCCCCCGGCAATCGCCTGATCAACCACCGCCATAGAAGGATCAGCCGCAAAAGCGATACTGCGCACAGGCCGACGCAAATCACCCACGATGAGACCGGGCTCATCCCACTGTTCCGCATAGCGAAGCGGATACAGCGTTTCCAGCACATCCACAACTTGCTTCAGCGTTGCCATCATTCCTCCTTATGCCATTGCTCGACCACGCACATCCACAGCACACACGAAACCCAGTACCGTATCAGTGCGCGGCAAGCTGCCAATCCGAACCAATACCCGTGGAAACATCCAACGGAACCGCCATATCGACCGCATGCTCCATGGCATCCTTCACCAACGCAGTGACACGCTCCGCCTCACCCGGCGCAACCTCCACTACAAGTTCGTCATGAATCTGCAAAATAATCCGACTGGCAAGACCAGCCTCACGCAACGCATCATCAGCCCGAATCATGGCAATCTTCATAATGTCCGCGGCGGAACCCTGAATAGGCGCATTCAGCGCAGCACGTTCCGCAGCGTCACGTACCGCACGATTCGACGACTTCAAGCCCGGGAAATACCTACGACGACCATAAATCGTCTCCGTATACCCCTTTTCACGGGCCGTGGAAACCAACGACTCCAAATACTCATGGACCTTGCCGAACGTCGCAAAATATTGCCGCTTCAATGATTCGGCCTCACCCGGCTTAATGCCAAGCTGCTGCGAAAGCCCATACGTGCTCAATCCATAAGCCAAGCCATAGCTCATCGCCTTAACATGACTGCGCTGATCAGGCGTAATCTCGTCAACAGGGACGCCATACACCAAACTCGCCACATACTTATGGAAGTCCCTACCGGAACGGAACGCCTCAATCAACGCCTCATCGCCGGAAAGGTCGGCCATAATACGTAACTCGACCTGAGAATAATCCGAACTCAACAACGACTCAAAACCCTCACCGGGCACAAAAGCCGAACGAATCTCACGTCCAGCTGGATCACGATTCGGAATGTTCTGCAAATTCGGATCGACCGAGCTCAATCGACCGGTCGCAGCCACAGTCTGCTCAAACGTCGTATGAATACGCCCGTCAGACCCGTTGGTCGCATCGATCAACGTCTGCACGATCTGCTTGAGCTTGTTCTTCTCGCGATGCAGCAACAACGCGTCAAGGAACTGGCATGCGCTGTCATTATCATACGAACGATCGCGCAACGCCTGCAAAGCCGCCGCATTCGTAGTATACGAACCGGTTTTGGTCTTCTTCGTGGGTTTCAAACCCATATCTTCAAACAGAATTTTCTGCAACTGTTTGGGACTTTGCAGATTCACCCGCTCGCCCGCATACTGCCAAGCCGTTTCCTGCGCATGATTCGCATCGGAGGCAAGCTGTTCGCGCATGTTCATCAGCCTGTTCATATCGACTTGCGCGCCGGCATGCTCCATGCCATAAAGCACACGAGATACTGGAATCTCCACGGAATCCAACAAGGCGAACTGCTCACGCTGATCCAGCGAATTCGCCAGATTTCGCGCCAACAGCCCCACAATCGCCGTGTGACGCGGAAGCTGGTCGTCTTTCTGCTGCACGGATTCTTCAGGCTCGTCGAAATCAAGCGTTCCCTGCGTCGCACTTTCGGACTGCTCCTCGATATGCAGATCCAAAAAATGAGCCGCCGCCTGTTCCAAAGTGTCTGCATGGAAATCGGGATGGACCAGATACCCGGCAAGTTTGGTATCGAACAGCGGTTCCGGCAGTTTCACGCCGACGCTTCCCAACAGATGGGACTGTTCCTTATAGCCATGCACCACCATGGATTGGTGGTATTCGTCAAGTAGCGTTTGCAGTTGTGACGCCATATCGCGATCAATATGATTGATGCGAATCGCTTTGCCTTGCGATGCGATCATCAGCGACGAATAAGCCGCGTTCCCCGGCTTGCTTTCGCCTTCCACCTGCAACACCCATGAGCGGGCCACGGATTGCGAGCACTTCTTCGTATGATCAATGGCGAAACCGGAAGGAGTTGTTTTCGGCGCGATTTCTCGCTCATCATGCAGGTGCCTGTTCGTCGCCTGCAGATTGGATTGCACCCATGATTCCAGCGCTTCCGGTGAATCAATCGTTTCGAATTCTGGTATTTCCAGCTTGCTGGACTCGTCTTGCTGCACAAGATTGTTCGTAGGCTTGCCTGCGTTGAATGTTCTTAGCACACGGTTTTTGGTGCGAATACCGAATTCAAGCTTGGAGAACAATTCGTTGAGCTGGTTGGCATCCACCTGGCCGAAGGTCAAATCCTCGATGGACACGCCAAGGTCAAGGTCACGCACCAGGGCGTTCACGGAACGGTTCAGCTTGACCTGGTCGATGTTGGCCCGCAACGCCTCACCTTTTTTGCCGCCGATCTCGTCGGCATGCTCGATGATTTGGTCAAGCCCGCCATACAGGTTGATCCACTTGGCTGCGAAGCCATCGCCCACGCCTGGAACGCCTGGAATGTTGTCAGCGGTTTCGCCGCGGAGCGCCGCCAAATCCGGGTACTGCTCCGGGGTGACATGGTATTTCTCCACCACCGCATCGGGAGTCATATGTTTCAGGTCTTTGAAATGATGCCCCGGATACAGTACGGTGATGTTGTCGTTGATGAGCTGGAACGCATCACGATCGCCGGATAGCACCAGCGTGCGATAGCCTGCCTTGTCTCCCATGCTTGCCAACGTGCCGATCACATCATCGCCTTCATATCCGGGTTTTTCGATGAACGTGACGCCCAACGCATCAAGCATCTGTTGAATCAGAGGCAACTGCGTGAGCAGATCTTCCGGAGCCGCATCTCTCGTGCCTTTATACTGCGGCAGCATCGTATTACGGAACGTGCCGCCTTTGACGTCGAAAGCGACGGCAAGATGATCGGGATGCTCAGCATCGATCACTTGCGAAAGCATGGTGGCGAAACCCCAGACGGCATTGGTTGCCTGACCTGCGGATGTACTGAAATTCTCTACGGGCAAGGCAAAAAAAGCGCGGAACGCCAAGGAATGGCCGTCAACGACCAATAGCGTCCCGCGCGTAGTGCCTTCCACAGTTGCTGTGTTAGCGTTCATCCTCTGCTTCCGACTTCTGATCACCGTACTTGGCGATGATGGCCATAGCCAGACGCTTCTTCGGGATGCGCTGGTCCATGGAGGTCTTCTGAATCCAACGGAACGCGCCCTGCTCGGAGAAGTCAGCCTTATCCATCAGCAGTCCCTTGGCACGGTCGACAAGCTTACGTTCCTCGAGGGTTTCCTCAGCCTTCTTCAGCTGCTCTTCGGTTTCGTGCAGCTTGGATTCGCTGCGCTCCACATTGTCGAGCAGATCGTTGATTTCGGCGAAACGGCCCATGGCCACTTCCAGAGCCGGAAGCAGCTTGGATTCCTCATACGGCTTGGTGACGTATGCCATGGCACCTGCACCCGTGGCCTTCTTGACCAGATCGGACTGGGAGAATGCCGTAAGCATAACGACCGGAGCGATATTCTCATCACAGATGATGCCCGCCGCTTCGATGCCATCCATACGAGGCATCTTGACGTCCATGCATACCACGCTTGGACGGAACTTGCGGGTCAATTCGACTGCTTCCTCACCGTTAGCGGCTTCGCCCACAACCTCGTAGCCACTATCTTCCAGCATGGCAACCAAATCCATACGGTTCACGGATTCGTCTTCGGCCACGACGACGGTACGCTTGCGAGGTTTGTCATCTTCCTCGATGGACTGCTCAGGCGCTGCGGCAGCCTGAAGTTCATCGTCGGTGAGCACTTCGTCCGGTTCCGTGGTCTTTTCTGCAGACATGTCGGTCTCTTTCCACTGTCACACCCAAAGCCGGTCTCACAAACCCCAACCTGGTCCTGGACTGATTCGATGCCGTTACTTGCAATCGTTCGGATTCTGGAAATCTTCAGCTTTTCACAGCCTTGATTCACCCTCCATCACGCAAGTTGGAACGAACCGGCTATCTTCCTTGTACTTTCATGGATGATACTAGCAGAAGCCTACAAGCGCGTGTTGCCGCAATCCTCTTTTTCCTTCACGTGCAAAGCCGAAAAATCCAAGAAATTCCGCAATCCTGCAAAGTCCTTCTTTCCACAATCCCGCCTCAACGTCGTCTTGTTTATACTGGTCGTATGAGTAGCACTTTCACTATCAGAGATATTGTCAACGAAGACGCAACGGCATCAGTCAGCGATTACGGTGCGCATGTGCTTTCCTAGGCACCTGCCGGCGAACAGGCTGTGGTTTGGCGGCCAAAGGCGATTCATCTTAAGGAAGGAACTGCCATCCGCGGCGGTGTTCCGATTATTTTCCCTTGGTTCAATTCCGGTTTCGAAGGCGGGCATGTGGCTTCGAAGAAGCCCAAGCATGGTTTTGCCCGCAATAGCTTCTGGCATTATGACAAGGAAGGTTCTTCCGATGCCTTGTTGCGCTATACATTGGATTCCAGCGAGATCAACGCAGACATACTTTCCCAGTTTGTTTCTGGACCGAATCCTCAATTTCATGCCGTTTACACCATTGAAGTCGGCTGTGAGTTGACGATGTCGCTTACCGTATATAACGATGGAGACGAGCCATTGTCTTACGAAGAGGCACTGCATACGTATCTGCAGGTTGGAGACGCCGAACAGTCGCAGGTGTGCGGGCTGGAGGGCGCGGACTATCTCGATACCGTATTGGATGGCGATCCGCGTTGCAGCCAAGGTGATGAACCTGTGACCTTCCAAGGCATGGTTGACCGCATCTACTATTCGGCGGACACGCTTGAGCTGCGCGACCCCGTGTTGCAGCGCACCATCATTGTCGCCAAGCAGGGCGCAGCGCAGACCGTGGTATGGAATCCGGGAGAGCAAGCCGGAAACGCCATCGGAGACTTGAGCGATGGCGAATGGCGTGGCTTCGTGTGCGTGGAAGCGGTTAACAATCGCGATTGCGCGGTCGTCGTGCCTCCGCACGATTCACATACCTTGCAGCAAACACTGTCGGTAAAGCACTGAAAGTAAATAGAAACTGCCGGTTCGATGAACATCGAATATGGTTTCCAATGTCCATCGAACCAGCAGTTTATTCATCGACAATCTTTCTTGGACTACGCTAATCGGCGTCATGTCGATCGTCCGGACTCGATGAATATCGACGCAAAGTACATAACGCCAATAAACAGCCCTGAACAGTTACCAACCGCAACAATTGTTGCAATAAAATGTCCGATGGCCCAGATGTCGTTACGGAGTTCTTTTGGACATACGCTGACGTTGACTCAGGCACGATTGAATGCGCATCATCGTCCACTTTCATTTCGACCTGTCCCTCATTTAATTCACCTCTTCGAAAATCCGGCCTCATCAGTTCTTGCTCCTCACCTCGATTACAGTCACAACTAGCCTGCAAGGATTCTTCTTCCTTGGTATCTTTAGGGCAGATCATCTCATCCCAAATCTGCTTTGCATAGGTGACCGTAACCAAAGAAAAAATGTTCACGGAACCACTCATGAAATTCAGAGGCCAATCCGGACGGACAACAAACGCTACAAAAAGACCCACAGCCTGATAAATGATTATTTGTTAGCTGCGTGAGGTCAACCTTCGAAACGTCGATTTCGCCGGACATGAGCTTGGGAAGGAGCGTATCGCGCAGTGCTTGGAGCTTTACTGTCTCTGAATCGTTATCAGATCTTTGCTTTATTGCGGAATCTAATAGGATCAAATCTTTCGTACTGCATGAACTGGCAACCTTGAACTCCATCATTTGTTTTTTGTCACCACGGGGCATCTTTGTTCCCTTCGCGCCTTGCATGACGTAGTCAAAGAATGAATCTTGCCGTAGGCATGCATGCAGATATGGCGCGTTGCTGGGATCATTCGCTCTAAAAACGATGACATCACCCGAACATGTACCTTCAAACGGGGCATACCATATTTTTTTAAAATAGGGCCGGATATTAGAAATCAGAGTGTCGCCGGCTTTATACCGTGTAATCTTGCCCGCTGTTGGGAGCGAAGACGCCAGTTGCCGTCCTCCCTTGTTCTGCATTAGTGACTCAGTCGAAACATAAGTCTCCTGATCCGCGTTGCCATAATCGACGTGATCAGTAACCTGATAGCAAATATCTCGAAGACATGAATTTCTGTCATTACAGTATTTACCGGCAATCGTTTCACACAAGTCGGCTAAATAATCATTTGTGGGTGCACGGGCACAATGTTCCTAACCGTTATTGGAAGGGACGCCTATGGAAACCATCATTAATAATGTTCTGTCACAGATGCAGAACATGCTCGATCCGTCACAGCTCAAACATTTGGCCGAAGTACTCAGAGTCACGCTACTGCCAGCTCAGGAAACATCCGTGCCGCAGAATCTGCTGACGCTATTCCTCACGGCAAAAGAGGTCGAAGGCTGCTCGCCGAAAACCATCGCTTACTATGAAAGCACGCTTCAGCACATGACCAAGGCCCTTGCTAAGCCTTACACGCAGATAAGCAGCGATGACTTGCGCGAGTACCTCAACAGATATGAGAACGAACGTCATGCGGGCAAGGTCACTATCGACAACATTCGGCGCATTATGTCAAGTTTCTTCGCGTGGCTTGAGGACGAGGATTATATCGTCAAAAGCCCCGTAAGACGCATCCACCGCGTGAAGACGGCCGTGATTGCCAAAGAGGTCCTGAGCGACGAAAATCTGGAAACTCTGCGGGACCGATGCGGCACCTTGCGTGATCTTGCCATCGTGGACATTCTTGCCTCCACGGGCATGCGAGTGGGCGAACTGGTCGGCTTGAACATAACCGACGTGAATCTTCAGGAGCGGGAATGCTTGGTCACAGGCAAGGGAAACAAGCAGCGTCCCGTTTATTTCGACGCCAGAACGAAGCTTCATCTCACCGCATACTTGCAATCACGTAACGACAGCAATCCAGCGCTATTTGTCGCTTTGAATGGCGATGGAGACCGTATCAGTATCGGTGGCATCGAAAGCCGCCTCAGGCGGCTCGGCAAAGACGCCGGCATCAATCGAGTCCATCCACATAAGTTCCGTCGTACTCTGGCCACGCACGCCATCGACAAAGGCATGCCGATCGAACAGGTGCAAAAACTGCTCGGGCATGCGAGAATAGACACGACCATGCACTACGTCATGGTCAACCAGAACAACGTGAAAGCTTCACACAGAAGGTATTTGGAATGAGCTGGCGAGAGACGACCCTTGGTGAGATTACCGACTTAAAAAGAGGATTTGATTTGCCAAAAAGCCAGCGTTTGCAAGGGGATGTGCCGGTTTATTCATCATCGGGAATTACCGGATCTAATAGTACTGCAGCAGTAGAGGGGCCCTGTGTAATCACAGGGCGATACGGCACTATCGGAGAAGTTTTCTTTTCGGGTGGTCCATGTTGGCCTCTCAACACAGCTTTGTATTCTACCGAATTCAACGGCAACAATCCTCGATTTATCTATTATCTTTTGCAGACAATTCCTTGGCAGGGATACACAACAGCTAGTGCTGTGCCAGGCGTCAATCGAAATCACGTGAATCTCTGCCCTGTCAAGATACCTGACAGGGCAACGCAAGATGCAATCGTAGAAGTGCTTGATTCCATTGTCGACAAAATTGCCCTTAATAATCAGCTAAATGATTATTTGTTAGCTGCGTGAGGTCAACCTTCGAAACGTCGATTTCGCCGGACATAAGTTTGGGAAGAAGAATGTCTCGCAAAGATACAAGCCTTCTGTTTTCTTCTTCATTCTTTCCGAACAAGTCAAAAAAGGGCTGTAATTTTTTGTTGAAAGAGACGAGAGCGCTATCAGAGGGAATTGGAATTACGAGAGAGTTAAGGATCTTTGTGGTCATGCTTGGCACTGCTGAACCGGAATTCATAGTACCAAAATCGAGCCGCTTCGTATACTGATACACATACTTGGCAGCTCCAGGTTTAAGTGGGATTGTGAAGAACATCGTATCCACCGTCCAAAACTTTTCGTCGACATACATAACGTTATTCAGTGAACCTTTTCGAGGAATCAGAACAGATTCGCCAGATGAGAGGGGCTTCTCGACTGAACGCATGAACCCGCCTGATCCATAAACAGGATATGGTCCCTCGGCAAGCTTCTTGTGATCCTTACCATATCTGATTTCAACAAGTTCATTAAGAGTTCCATCATGCCAAGAAGCGTCTCGTTGGTTGGAAACAAAGTCAGTAAACTCGGCATCGCATATCTGCGACAAATAATCATTTAGCCGATTGTTGAGATCGATCTTGTCATCAAGAACATTTAGCAGTTCCGCAACTTTGCTTTGTTCCCCGCGGGAAGGGAGCTGCACAGGCATGTTGCGAATATCGGCAACATTAATATGCGACACAGTTGCGCCATTGGCCAATCGCAGCATTCTGTCACGCTGTTCAGGAGCATTCAGATAATAATTCAGATATTCGGGAACCACGAAAGACGAATCGGGTCGAAGAAGCATTGTCCTTTGTCCCAAACAAACCTCAATCCCAGGTGAGACGATAGCTACATTTCCGGCTGGTGCTTCACGTGCAAGAATCAGATCACCCTGCCTTGGTACAGCTCGGGAGACACGTCTCTCGTATACATCTTGGGAGACCCTGTGAACATCAGTCAGAATCAATCTTCCGCGCCCAACATTAGGTGTTCGGATGAGTGGATATCCCACCCCTTCATCCTTAGCGCTGGTATGTGGACAATCGACAATCAACTCGCAGACGTCCTGCAGTGTCACCTGCTCACATGCCATAGCCGATGGCCTCCAGATTCTTCTTGATCTGCTCTTGCAGACGGTTGGATTCTTCGAAGCATTTGGCGATCTCGTCGGTCAGACGGGTCATCTTCTCCTCGAATGGCTCATCGTCTTCTTCCACTTCGGCGACACCGACGTAACGGCCCGGAGTCAGGATGTAATCCTGCGCCTTGATATCTTCCGTCGTGGCGATGGCGGAGAAGCCCTTCTCCGTTTCCAAGGTGCCATCACGGAACGCGTCGAACGCAGTCGATACCTTGGCGATGTCCTCATCAGTGAACTCGCGAAGCCTACGGGACACCATAGTTCCCATATCACGCGCGTCGATGAACAACGTCTTGCCGGACTGCTTCTTGTTCTTGGTGATGATCCACAGGCTCACAGGTATGCCGGTGCTATAGAAAAGCTTGTCCGGCATTGCGATGATGCCTTCGACCAGATCGGCATCCACGATCTTGGCGCGGATCTCGCCCTCGTTGTTCGTCTGGCTGGACAATGCGCCGTTCGCCAGGACCATGCCCATGCGGCCTGAACGGTTGAGGTGGTGGATCATGTGCTGGACCCATGCGAAGTTGGCGTTGCCCTCCGGTGGGGTGCCGTACTGCCAGCGTACGTCGTTCTTGAGTTTCTTTCCTCCCCAGTCCTTCAGGTTGAAGGGCGGGTTAGCGAGGATGAAATCGAATTTCTCGGTCTTGTGCAGGTCCTCGAAGAACGTGTCGGCATTATGATCGCCCAGATCCGCGTCGATGCCGCGGATCGCGAGGTTCATGGTCGCCATTTTCCACGTGGTCGGATTGGACTCCTGGCCGTACACGGAGATGTCGTTGATGTTGCCCTGATGGCGTTTGACGAAGTCCGCGGACTGTACGAACATGCCGCCGCTGCCGCAGCACGGATCGTACACTCGCCCGTGGTAGGGTTCGATGACTTCGACCAGCGTCTTCACGACGCACGCGGGTGTGTAGAACTCGCCGGCGTTCTTGCCCTCCGCTTCGGCGAACTTGGCCAGGCAGTATTCGTAGGTGCGTCCGAGGATGTCGCGGCTATCGCCCTTTTCGGCCATCTTCACATTGGTGAACAGGTCCACGACCTCGCCCAGACGTCGCTTGTCGAGCTCCTGGCGTGCGAAGTTCTTCGGCAGGATGCCCTTGAGCTTGTTGTTCTCGGCTTCGATCTGGCGCATGGCCTCGTCGATGACCTTGCCGATCTCAGGCGTGTGCGCGGCCGCTGCGATGGTCTTCCAGCGGGCGTTCTCGGGAACGAAGAAGATGTTCTCACTCGCGTATTCGTCGCGGTCCTCCTCGAAGCCCTCGCCCTCCTCAACGAGTTCCTGGTATTTCTGGTCGAACTTGTCGGAGATGTACTTCAGGAAGATGAGGCCGAGCACGACGTTCTTGTATTCGGAAGCGTCGATGTTGCCACGCAGCTTGTCGGCAGCGCTCCAGATCTGTTCCTCGAAGCCGATCTCGGCGGTATTGTCCTTCTTCTTTGCCATGTCTTGTATTATCCTCCTGCTCGTCCTATTCGCTGATCTTGGTGTCGGCCCACAGCTCGCACTGTTCCATGACGGTCTTCATGGCGTCCTCGACACCTTCGGGCGGATACTTGTATTTGCGCAACAAACGTTTGATGGCACGCCGCATGCCGGCTCTGGCGCTTTCCTTCTTCTGCCAGTCGATCGTGGCGTTGCTCCGCATCGCATCGGTCAACTCGCGGGCTATCGAGACGAGCTGGTCGTTGTCGTAGAAGTCCTTGACCGCCTGCGGCTGGGTGATTGCGTCGTAGAACGCCATCTCCTCGTCGCTCAAGCCGAGCTTCTGCGCGTCGTCGCGGTCCTTCATGATCTCCTTGGCCATGTTGACGAGCTCTTCAATGACCTGCGCGTTCGTGAGCATGCCGTTGAGATACGCGTTCAACGTGCTCTGGAGCATCTCGCTGAACTTCTGGGATTTGACCACGCTGGTGCGCCCGTACGCCCGCACTTTCTCCTTGATGAGGCGTTTCAGGCTCTCGATCGCGATGTTCTTCTCCTTCATGCCGGCGACTTCCTGAAGGAACGCCTCATCGAACAGGGAGATCTCCACGCTGTCCTTCTCGAACAGGTTGAGCACGCCGTCCGCATGCACGCTCTGCTGGAGGATCTCGCTCACCTGCTTGTTGAACTCCGTGTACGTCATGCCGCCGCCCCCGCCGGAGCCACGTCCGGTCAAGCGTAGAACTTGCACGCGCAATACGGATAGGTAAGCCGCCTCATGCGCGTCCTCTTCGCTTACCATGCTTTTGCATAGGCTCAGCGCCTGGTTCATGAGCTGGCATTGCTTGAGGAACGATTCTGTGTCTTCGTGTCGTTCCGGATCGAGCAGCCAGTCGGTTCCCTCCGCGATGGCGTCGGCAAGCGCCTCCCTGCTGTTCTGGAAGATGAGTTTGCGGTAGTTGAAGCCGTACATGAGATCACGGCACACGTCGAGCTTTTCGAGGAATTTCGGATAGGCGGTCTCGGCGATGTTCATGTCGCCGTAATTGTGCTGGTCACGGCTGGTATAGTCCTTCATCGCCCGCTTGAGCGCGCCTGCGATGCCGATGTAATCCACGACCAGACCGCCCTCCTTGCCCTTGCACACGCGGTTGACGCGGGCGATGGCCTGCATGAGGTTATGGCCCTTCATCGGCTTGAACACGTACATGGTGGACAGGCTGGGCACGTCGAAGCCGGTGAGCCACATGTCCACGACGATGGCGATCTTGAGGGAATCGGAATCGTCCTTGAACCTGCGTTCCATCTCCTTCTTGTGCGTGGTGCCGCCGCACACGTCGAACCATTCCTCCGGATCCTGGTTCGACATGGTCATCACCACGCCGACCTTGTCCTTCCATTCGGGGCGCAGCTCCATGATCCTGTAGTAGATCTTCATCGCGATCGGCCGGCTGTACGCCACGATCAGGGCCTTGCCGGCCAGGATGTCGGCGCGGTTGTTCTCGTAATGGTCCACGATGTCGCGGCACAACGCGTCGATGGTCTCGGGAGTGTCGAAGATGGCGTCGAGGCCGCCGAGGTCATGCTTGGACTTCTCCACGCTCGCCTCGTCGGCCTGGTCCGCGAACTCCTTGTAGACCGCGTCGATGCGGCCCAGCGCGTTCTCGTCAAGATGGAGCGAGACCACACGGCTTTCGTAGTAGACCGGCTTGGTGGATTCGTCCTCGACGGACTGGGTCATGTCGTACACGTCGATGTAGTCGCCGAAGATCTCGCGGGTGTTGCGGTCATCCGTGGAGATCGGCGTTCCGGTGAAACCGATATAGGACGCGTTCGGCAGTGCCTTGCGCACGACACGGGCCGCGCCGACCGACACATGACCGTCCGCGTTGATCCGTTCGGTCAGGCCGTACTGGCCGCGGTGAGCCTCGTCCACCATCACCACAACGTTGCTCCGGTCGCACAACGGCTCGTCGCCGTCCGAGAACTTCTGCATGGTCGTGAAGATGATGCCGTTCGCCTCACGACCCTCAAGCAGTTCCTGAAGATTCCTGCGGCTCTCGGCCTGGACCGCCTTCTGGCGCAGGAACCTGGCGCAGCGGCTGAATTGTCCGAAAAGCTGGTCGTCGAGATCGTTGCGGTCGGTGATGACCACGATGGTCGGGCTTTCAAGATAACGCTGCAGCAGATGCGCGAAGAACACCATCGAAAGCGATTTTCCGCTTCCCTGGGTATGCCAGAACACGCCAATCTTGCCATCCCCATTGACGGCCTCCTCCGCTCTGACGATGGCTTTCCTTACCGCGAAATACTGGTGGTACGCGGCGATGATCTTCACCACTTTCTCAGAGGAATCGTTGAAGCACACGAAGTTCTGGATGATATCGAGCAGACGCTCCTTTGGGAGCATGCCGTCAATCATGGTGCTCCATGTCGCGGCCTTCGTTCCGGAATAGTCGCCGTCAACCGACTTCCAAGTCACGTAACGATCCTCGTCGGACGTGATCGTTCCGACCCTAGTCTGGGTCATATCGCTCATCACGCAGAACACATTGGGTACGAACATGCTCGGTATCTGCTTCATGTACTGGCGCAATTGCAGGTACGCGTGTGAAGCGTCCGTCTCCTCTCTCGACGGGGACTTCAGCTCGAACAACACCAACGGCATGCCGTTCACGAAAATGATGACATCGGGACGTTTCTCGGAATACTCCACGAACGTCCACTGGTTCACGACATGGAAATCGTTGTTCTCGGGATCGTCGAAATCAAGCAGCCGGACGATGTCATCACGCTCTTCCTTGCCGTCAAAGAAGTGCACTTCGACTCCTGATTGCAGGTAGTCATTGAATATCTCGTTGCGCTGCTCCAGGCTGCCGATCTCGACATTCTGAATCTTCCGAATGGCCTCCTCGACGGCTGCTTCCGGCAGATTTCTGTTGATTCGTCGCAACGCATCCGGGAGAATATCAGGAAGGAATACGTCGCGATACGAGTCGTCGGTGCGGCGAACATCGGGCCCGTACAGGTGCTCATATCCGAGTCTTTCCGTCAGATGATCGATGATCAGATTTTCGTACCATTCCTCGTTCAGTGGATCCATGGACGTGATGTTGTTCAGAGAACACTCCGAGACCGTACGAGATTCGACTTTGGAAACAGCCATTGTTCACCCCACAAACATATGGATTCTCTCGCAAACCATCTTTCGGTTTAGTCTATCAATTAACCTATCGTCTGGATGTAACCAACACGAGTGTCTGCTGTTTTTTAGATTACGTCATGCTGTCTTATTTTTGTTCAGTAGAACAAGAAAAACGCCCGCAGCTTAAACGCCGACGGGCATATTATCTCTTCCTCTCATCTACTTCCCAAACTCAAGCCTCACACCTCGATTCTCGTCTGGAAGCCCGCCGCATGATATTTTCGAAAGCAGCCCCCATAAAAAACGCACCGCACATCCGATTATCGAATTCACCTCTCAACAACCGGGGAACCGTTTATCACAGGCTCTTCATCTATCACCAGTGCACATCTCTGCGCAGTTTTTTAAGAGCTCTGTTTTTGTTAAAAACTCCGATGGCTCAGCATCTCGTAAACCGTCTTTTTTGTGACGTTGAGACCCCAAAGCAATATAGCAAGCTTTCTTTGCACGGGTTATTCCGACATAATGCATGCCAAGAGATTGTTCAATATCTTTTTGTACTCCCCTATATGGAGGCATGACAAAACGATAGGCTTCAAGACAAAAAACAATGTCAAATTCAAGTCCTTTAGCCTTATGATAAGTAAGTACATTAATCTCATCTGACTGAGAAGGACAAAAACCCCTTCCAAGAATATCCACGTCCTTAGCGGCGCTGCAATATGCCTCGATATCTTCATCACATCTCAACCCCGGGTCACATAGGTCAGCTATAGCAAACGCTAAATCTGTTTGGTTTACCAGATCTTCTTCACGAACTCCAAAGAAGTCATCAACAAGAGCAAGTCTCTGATTCCGCTTTGTTGTTTTGACATTCCTCCGGCAGTTCTTTCCATTGTCCATAATTAAAGTTGTTATCCTTAACAACCTTAAGCTTCAAAGGTCTGTTAATGATCTGAGGAGCAAAAGGGATAATAATCTGGCTAAGACACCGCTCATGATGCAGATCTGCTCCTTCGACAGTCCGCGCTTCGAGCGTGGGCGAGCCACCACATCCTCCAACACGGGACGAGACTGCGCGCGTACTTGTCCTCAGAAGATCGCAATTCATTGATGGCCCGTCTGCGCCCCAATGCGCCCATGCCGAACAACTGGCTACGGATCTCCTCGGTGAAACCCATCACCCTCACCTCCAACAACTGTAATCTCAGTGCAACTACAGTTGTGAACATGAAGGCTCATGTCCACTCTGAGTTAACAGAGCCAAAAAAAACGATTTGTGTGGCATTCACGACATTATGCAAATGCCACGCAAATCGTTTTTATTGGACACTTCCCTTTTTAGAACACAGAACCTGCCATCGAAGGCACTGAACTCAGCGCTGCTTTTTAGAACCGTTTGGCAAGTTGCTTTTCGCACACTCCTTGGAGCCATGTCAATACCGTGCAGAAAGCAAGATATATCACGCCGACCTCGCAATAAAGCACCAGTGGTTCATAGGTGGTGGCGACAATGCGCTGCGCGGCCATGAACATCTCGACCACGGTGATGTTCGCGGCCAGCGAGGTATCTTTTACCAAAGATATGAATGTATTGAATAATGCGGGAAACGCCGACCGGAAAGCTTGGGGCAGCACGATCAGCCTCATAATGGTCAGATAGCTGAGGTTCGTGGTCAGGCCGGCTTCGACCTGCCCCTTTGGCACCGCGAGAATAGCTCCGCGAAGTGTCTCAGAAGCGTACGCGCCGACATTCAGGGAGAAAGCGATAAGTGCCGAGGGAAACGCCGGCACGACAATGCCCACGGACGGCAGACCAAAGAAAATAACGAACAGTTGTACCAGCAGAGGAGTCCCTCGGAACACCCACACATAGAATTGCGCGATTCGATGCACCATAGGAACCTTGGCTACTCGAACAAGCGCCACGGCGATGGCCAACACCAGACCTATTGCGAACGATATCAGTGTCAGCGGGATGGTTACCGTCAGCCCAGGAATCAGCAATTTCGTGAAGGAACCGATGATGATTCCCAACAGTCTGTCATCCATGATGCCCGATCCTCATATCCGGCCCGCTTTCGTCGGATCCGCGCGCATTATGCAAATCCGTTGAGAACAGGCAAACCCATCTTTCTACTGCTTTACCGAAACGTCCTCTCCAAAGTACTTGACAGACAGTTTCTTCAATGTGCCATCCTTCTGCAGCTTCGCGAGGGCATCGTTCAGCGCCTTCACCAAGTCGTCCTCACCCTTGCGGATCGGGAAGGCCGCCGCGGGGCTGATTTCGGACTTTTCCGCGATCTGCACATCCGCGTCCGGCTTCTGCTTGAGATAGTCCAGCACGGCGAGCTTGTCGTTCAACGTGACATCGGCACGACCGGAGGTAATGGCGTCAACCGCCTGCGCGAAGTCATTGACAGAGACGATGTTCGCGCCATTCTCCTGGGCCGTCTGATTCCAGTTGCTGGTCTTGGTCTCCGCCGCATTCTTACCCTTGATGTCGGAGAAGCTCTTGATGTCGTCGTTGCCCTTCTTCGTCACCGCGACGCCCTGCGAATAGGTGTACAGGTCGGTGAAATCGTACTTCTGCTTGCGTTCATCGTTCGGAGTCACCTGGTCGGCAACCGTATCGAACTTTTTCGCGTCCACACCCGCGAGCAGCGAATCCCAATTCGCTTCCACGAACTTGGCCTTGACACCAAGTTCCTCGGCGACTGCGGTGGCGATCTCCACATCGTAGCCGGTCAGATTATCGTCGGTATCGTGGTACGAGAACGGTGCATACGTGCCTTCCGTGCCGAACACGATCTCACCGTTCTTCTTGACCTGCTCAAGCTCGCTGGTGGCGGAATCATCGGATCCCGCACCGTTCGAGGATCCGCATGAGGCAAATCCAACGACCGAAACGACAGCAAGCGCGGCGGCAGCATATTTCTTCCAGACAGATTTGGTATCAGACATTTTCTTCCTGTTCTTTCTTAACGTTTTGGAGGGTTTGTTGATTATCAATTACTGAATTCAGACGTTGGGGATTTGGAGTGCGTCTGCTGAATTGTCACGAGTTCTTCCGGTTTCCAATCGTCCAGCACGTTGACATCGTGTATCGATGACAGAAAACGTGCGGTTCGTGGCTCGTTTGGATGGCTGAAGATGTGTTCCGGCTTCCCCTGTTCCACGATGTTGCCTCCTTCGAAGAACACGACTTGGTCGGAGGCGTTGCGGGCGAAACGCATTTCGTGGGTGACCATCAGCATGGTCGTTCCGGAATCCGCCAAGGATTTGATAACGGCGAGCACGCCGTCCACCATTTCCGGATCGAGAGCCGATGTCGGCTCATCCAACACCAACAGTTCTGGATCCATGGCGATCGCGCGCGCAATGGCCACGCGTTGCTGCTGACCACCGGACAGTTTGCTCGGATATCGGTCCGCGAATCCGGCCATGCCCACCCGGTCGAGTTCGTCATATGCGATTCGTACGGCTTCTTTCCTGCCTTTTCCCTTGGCGTGGATCAGGCCGATGGCCACATTGTCCAAAACCGTTCTGTTCAAAAACAGATTGTAATTCTGGAACACAAAACCGATTTTCGCGCGGACCGAAGCGATATCCTTTGGCTTGGTGCTGGTGAGGGACACCGGGCCTTCTCCGAAGTCGATGGTGCCAGCGTTGGCGGTCTCAAGAAAGTCAATCGTTCTCAGCAAAGTGGATTTCCCGGATCCGCTTGGACCGATAATCGAGACAACGCTACGTTCCGGAATGTCCAGGTCGACGCCGTCAAGCACTAATTGCGATTCGAACGACTTTCGAACTCCACGAATTCGTATCATATTCGCCTCCCCCAGTTCATCCAATCGTGACGGTCAGGCCAATGCATCTTCTGCGATCGCATCGTTCCACTTGTCGGAGTGTTTCTCCGAGGCCTTCTCGAACGCCTGGCCCAGATCCTCTTTGAGATCGGCGACATCTTCAATGCCGATGGCGAGACGAATCAACTCATCCGTAATGCCTACCCTCAGCCTCTCCTCACAGGGAAGTTCGAAGTGGGTCATACGGCACGGAAGCTCCGCCAGGCTTTCGACGGCGCCCAGTGAAACCGCAAGGCGGAACAGTCGAAGATTGTCGAGCACATCAACGGGATCGATTCCGTCGACGACCTCAAAGCTCAATACGCCGCCAGCGCCGCGCAACCCCTTGGCCGCCAGGTCCTCGCCATCGGTAAGACCCGGATAATAGACCTTCTTCACCAACGGGTGGGCAAGCAGGTATTTCGCCACATCGGCGGCATTCTCCTGCTGTCGTTCCAAGCGAAGAGCCAATGTTTGGATACCCTTACGCACGGAATCGCATTCAACGGGTGCGAGGACACCACCGAGACGGTTCTGGGCGAAGTAGACACGCTGCCCAATCTGCTCATCCTTCACCACGACTAGGCCAGCGATGACATCGGAATGACCCGCGAGATATTTCGTGGCGGAATGCAGCACGATATCAGCTCCCAGATCAAGGGGATTCTGCAGATAAGGTGTCACGAATGTATTGTCCACGATAACGATCGTTCCGTATCGATGGGCGATTTCAGCGATCGCGTGGACGTCGTTCACCTTCAACAGCGGATTCGTGACCGTTTCAAAATACACCGCCTTGGCTGGCTGGATTCCCCGTTTCGGATCCCCTGCCACAGCACGCTCTACATCTTCCAGAACGCGGGTGTCGGCTGACGTGACCTCCAGACCCCAGCGGTTGAAATGCTCGTTCAGCTGCGAATACGAACCGCCATAGACATTGTCTCCGGCAACGATGCGGTCTCCAGGCTGGAAAATGGACAGCACCGCATGGATCGCCGCCAGACCGGAGGCGAAGGCAAATCCCCTAGTACCATGTTCGAGCTGCGCGATCTGCCTTTCGAGGTATTCGCGCGTTGGATTTCCGCTACGTGCGTAGTCCCAACGGGGCATGGCATCGACCGACTCAAATGCAAAAGTGGACGATTTATAGATCGGCGGATTCACGGCCCTGGTGTCATTGTCGTTCACCGGTTCACCGTGGACCAGCTGTGTGTTGAATCTTGCCATCACGCACCCCCTCGGGTTGTAGAGTTGTTTCGCGCGCACATCTTTCATGCTTGCACGATCATCTACTTAACCCGAAAAGAAAATGCGCCACACGCTTGGACTTATCGACATAATTTATATGACGTTTAAACTGTTATCAGGATAATTTATTAGCTTTTATCAATGGAGCAAGACATCGCTCTTTGGTTTTTCTTTCGTCCTATTTGGCTTCCCATGCACCGCAACACGCACAAATTACCACCCTTTAAAGGTGGAACAATGGGTACACCATTCGAGAGAGACTAGGCGTCATAAAGATGCTGTGGTGCACTTCAAGGGCAAGATCATCCAAGTCATCGAAGACAGCGGCCAAGCCACCCAGTACCGTATTAGCGTGACGCCCACGGATTATGGCGGATGGGATGAGCAGGTCGATGATCTGCCGCACGTCGGACTGGGTGGTCGGACCGTTCTGGCCCTTCAGACCACCGGCGAGGGTGATGACGCCATACAAACTAGTTTGTTTTAGTTTGCATGGCGTTCTTGCGGACGCCAACTCCAAGCCTTACGTCGCTTGCGCGGCGGCTTGGTTCGCACTTCACGGGAACCGGCGTTGGCCTGGTCCGAGCCAGCCCATCTTCCGTCTCCTCCATGCACGTTTAGAGTTTCCGGGGCACTCCCGGCGACTCTGATGCTGATGGCCGCATTCAAGTCGCGGTCCAGCCCCAATCCGCATTCCGCCAACCGGAAAAGCAGGATGCACAGACTCTCCATACCGAACGTAAGACATTGAGCTATAATCGTCTTACAACAATCAGCAAAAGATGGAGGTCAAGATGACAATGACTTCAGTGACGGTCCGCGTGGACGACGCCACGAAAAAACAGGCTACGGACATCGTGGAGGATCTTGGACTTGACCTGTCCAGCGTGACTCGCGCGTTCTACCGGCAGATCGTCAGGGAGAACCGTATCCCGCTCAGCCTATCGAGGCAATCCATTCCGGCCGAGACCCTTGATGCGCTCGACGAGGTGCGCGAAAAGGCGGAGACGTGGAGATAATCTACAATCTGGTGGATGGCAAGACACTGAGCTACCACGTAACTGCACATGCGTCAGATGGGTTTCAAAACAAAACAGCCGCGGCGGGTGATACCCGTCCGCGGCTGTTCATCAATCCGGTGCCCCCGGTGGGACTCGAACCCACACTGTACAGATTTTGAGGCTGTCTCCTCTACCAATTGGGATACAGGGGCTTTCGCACAACTTAATTATTCTAACACGAAAAAATGATTCCGCAAAGTCCTTGAGCGGTCGGCGTTTCGCGCCATACTCGACACCTTGATCACAACCTATCGCAATCTATAAATCGGCCACAAACCAACATCATCCGAAAACAACGGGAGGGCTTCCATCCAAACGGACGGAAGCCCTCCTGTTCGCTAATCAGTCAGTCACTGACCGAAACGCATCTCAGTCGCAAGCACCGACGGTGTGGACGTAGATGGAATCGGTGCGGCCCGGCTGGTGCTCGCCCTGGGCAGAGCTCAGCACAACGATCTTGTCGCCATCGGTGACCTTGCCGGCATCCTTCAGGATCTTATCGGTGAAGATCATCAGGTCCTTGCGGGACTTGTCGTGGTAATCCTCATCGAGCAGGAAGGACTCGGTACCCCAAGACAGAGCCAGCCAGTGATAGGTGTGCTCGTTGTTGGTGATGCCGTAGATCGGGGTGGCCGGGCGTTCGCGGGACACGCGATGCACGGTGGAACCGGTCTGGGTGTAGGCAACGATAGCCTTGGCGTTCAGCTTGTCAGCCAGATCCACAGCTGCGGAAGACACAGCGCCGGTGGAAGACATATCCAGGTTCTTCAGCTCCGGGATACGGTCGAAACCGTGCTCGGTGGCGAAGGAGGAGATACGGCTCATGGTGCTCACGGTGACTGCCGGGTACTTGCCGACGGCGGTCTCGTTGGAGGTCATGGTAGCGTCGGCGCCGTCAAGGATGGCGTTGGCGCAGTCAGATGCCTCTGCACGGGTCGGGACCGGGGAGTTGACCATGGAGCCGAGGACTTCGGTGGCCACGATAACCGGCTTGGCGTACTGACGAGCGAGCTCGATGCAGCGCTTGGTAGCCAGCGGCACCTCTTCGAGCGGGCACTCGACGGCCATGTCGCCACGGGCAACCATGATGCCATCGAAAGCCTTGACGATCTCTTCAAGGTTCTCAAGAGCCTGCGGCTTCTCGATCTTTGCGACGACCGGGATGCGACGGCCTTCCTCGTCCATGATCTCGTGGGCGCGGTCGATGTCGGTGGCGAAACGCACGAAGGACATGGCGATGATGTCGGCGCCGGTGCGGATAGCCCAACGCAGATCGGCTTCGTCCTTCTCGGTCAAAGCCGGCAGAGACACGGCAACGCCCGGCAGGTTGATGCCCTTGTGGCTGGAAACCGGTCCGGCCACGACAACCTTGGTGTACACGTTGTTGCCTTCGACCTTGGTGACTTCGAGACGGACCTTGCCGTCATCGATGAGGATCGGATCGCCAGCATGGCAATCGCCCGGCAGGCCCTTGAACGTGGTGGAAGTGATATGCTCGTCGCCCTCGATGTCGTCGGTGGTGATGACGAACTCCTGGCCTTCGGTCAGCTGGACCTTATCTTCACCGTCGGCGTTCTTCTTGAACCAACCGCAACGGATCTTCGGACCCTGCAGATCAACCAGAGCTGCGACGTTGCGGCCGGTGGCCTTGGCGGCGGCGCGGAGGTTGTTGTAGACCTTGAGGTGGTCTTCCGGAGTGCCGTGGGAGCGGTTCAGACGAGCGACGTCCATACCTGCTTCGACAAGGCTGGTGATGCCTTCCAGGGACTCGGTAGCTGGACCGATGGTATCTACGATCTTGGCTTTACGCATGAATGCCTGCCTATTCTTGTTGATATTGATTTGGGATCTGACGACCCTGTTTCCAACCGACCAGTCTACTAGCAAAAAGCGCTCACTTCCACCCTGAAACGAGGCGTGTTGTGAGCGCTCACATTTTTTTCTAAAAAGAAACCACATGTTTCCATGCGGTTTCTCAAAACGTCACTTTTCCTTTGCTTCGATGGCACGCATCTTCAGCACGCTGGCCAACGCGGCACCACCAATCGCCACAACGATCACCGCCAAAGACAGCCATGTAGGCACTTCAGGCACCCAAGCGATCGGTTGACCGCCATTGATGAACGGCAACGAATTGCCGTGCAATGCCTCCATAATGAGCTTGACTCCAATGAAGCCCAGCACCACGGAAAGTCCAAGCGGCAGATACACCAGCTTGTCGAGCAGCTCGCCAAGCAGGAAGTACAGCTGCTGCAAACCGAGCAACGCAAACACATTGGACGTGAACACAATGAACGGATCCTTCGTCAAACCGAAAATCGCAGGAATGGAGTCAAAGGCAAACATCACATCGGTGGTGCCGATGGTCAGAAAGACGATCAGCATCGGAGTCCAATACTTGGCACCGTTTTTGACGGTACGCAACTTTTCTCCGTCATACTCATCGGTGATCTTGATCACCTTGCGCAATGCACGAATCAAGCCATTCTCATGATATTCCTCATCTTCGTCTCCCCCAGTGACCAACTTGATGGCGGTGACGATAAGAAATGCGCCGAACAGGAAGAACACCCAGGTGAAGCGGGAGATAATGGCCGCGCCGATGAGGATGAACACGCCGCGCAACACCAATGCGATCGTGATGCCGATGGACAGCACAAATTTCTGCAACTGTTTTGGCACCGCAAAATTCGACATAATGATGACGAAGACGAATAGATTGTCAATACTCAGCGAATATTCCGTAAGCCAGCCCGAATAAAATTCGATGGCCGGCTTCGAACCTGCGAAGAACCACATAAGTCCGCCGAAGATCAACGCCATGACTACAAAGAACGCGATATGCTGCACGCATTCCTTGGTGGAGGGCACATGGGGCTTACGTCCGATGATAAACAAGTCAACCACGAAGAAGACGGCAAGCACCGCGAACGTGGCGATTTCAAAAAAAAGTGGTGTTTCAGCCATAATCCACTATGGTACGGATGCCGTATGACCGGTCGAG
>OATL01000345.1_pt1 | contig 27665 bp, 16 predicted proteins | sample 1476011 | NCBI WGS metagenome assembly OATL01 (sample SAMEA2579975, study PRJEB22360) | human gut metagenome | biome: human gut; feature: human-associated habitat; material: faeces | place: Denmark | collected 2008/2010
TACGCGGCACAGAATGTCATGGTAATGGTTTTTGTGGCTGGAGCCGTTAAGGGCTGATCTTCGATCAGCCCTTAGGGAACAGCGCAGTGCGCTGTTCCCAGGCTCCAGCCCGAGCGGCTATGCCGCGAGGGTAACGTTGAGCCCGCGCGTAGCGCGGTCCTTAATTGCAGGGCCGAAGGCGGCGCGGTGAAGGGCTGATTTTCACCCAGAAAAATTTAAGGGACTGATGCGAATCAGTCCCTTTTTTCGTGCCTAATTACTTGCTGATGTACTTGCGGAAGACATGCTCGAGAATCGGCGAATGCAGCATCAGCATGGTGCCGTAGCCGAGCACGAGCAGCAGGAACAGGCCCTGCGGCATGTAGAACCAGCTGGCCACGAGCAGCGCGACGTACACCGCGTCAATCGCAATCAATGCCAACGTATGCCCGATGTTGCTCACGCCGAACACAAAAGCGTTGCCGAGCGTGCGCCAAAACGAGTTTTCGAAACGTGCCTGCAATGCCCAAACCCATTCAAAACCGATCAGCCATACGATCGTCAGCGCGAATTTCGGAATCAGCAGCGGCGTGATCTGCAGCACGATCCACGAGTAGACGCACAGCGCGCCGGTCGTGCCGAAAATCAGCCAGTAGCCGGTTGATTTCGCGAAATTCGAGCGGAAGGCGGCGAAATAGTTGCGCGTCGCCGTGCCTTCGCCGGACAGCGTGCGGCGGGTGGCGTCGTGGCCGGCGGTCAGCGCCGCGCCGATCGTAATGATCGGAATACTGGTGATGAGCATCAGAATGTTGATCCAGATCGCGTCGACGGCGTCGCTCAGGCCGCGCATAAAGCCGGAATCGGGGGAGAGGAACTTCATAATCGCCTTTCGTATGGCATCCGTATGGCAACGTATGCAAGTCGGATCTTCTTGCGATTCTACTCGACGCACGCCATCTTGCGATTGGCCGGTTTGCGCCGTGCGGTCGATCGTGTGGTCGGTCGGTTTGTGCGGCGCGTTCGGCTGTACGAACGGCGATGCGGCTGACCGGTTTGTGTGGCGCGGTCGGTCGTGCGGTCGGCGACACGATCTGCTGGTTTGCGCAGCGCGAACGACGGCACGAACGATCGCACCGCCGCCCGGTCTGCGCAAACGGAAACGCGATTGCCCGCGCGCCCCGCGCGCCCCCGCAGCGGACGCCCTGCAATGCTATCGTTGTCGGCGGTACAACGGTTGCAGGCACAGACGAAAGGGGCATAATGACCGCGAATAACATGCGTGACGATTGGTGGAAGCAAGCCGTCGTCTACCAGATCTACCCGCGCAGCTTCAAAGACGTGAACGGCGACGGGTTGGGAGACATCGCCGGCGTCACCGAGAAAATGGATTACCTGAAGAATCTCGGCATCGACGCGATCTGGCTGAGCCCGTTCTACCCGTCCGACCTGGCCGACGGCGGCTACGACGTGATCGACTACCGCAACGTGGACCCGCGCCTCGGCACCATGGCCGATTTCGACGCGATGGCCGCCGCCGCGCATGAAGCCGGCATCAAGGTGATCGTCGACATCGTGCCGAACCACACGTCCAACAAGCACAAGATGTTCATCGAGGCGCTCGCCGCCGGCCGAGGGTCGGCCGCACGCGACCGCTACATCTTCCGCCAAGGCCGCGGAACGACTGGCAGTCGCTGTTCGGCGGCCCGGCGTGGCAGCAGGTCGATGACGGACAGTGGTACCTGCACATGTTCGCCAAGGAGCAGCCGGATCTGAATTGGAAGAATCCGGACGTGCACGAGGAATTCAAGAAAACGTTGAGATTCTGGTCCGACCACGGCACCGACGGCTTCCGCATCGACGTGGCGCACGGCTTGGCCAAGGACCTCGATTCCGTGCCGCTGGCCGACATGGATCCGGCCGCGGTGCAGCATGTGCTGCCGGCGGACGGCGCGTTCAGCCCGCTGTGGGACCGTCCGGAAGTGCACGACATCTACCGCGAATGGCGTCAGGTGTTCAACGAGTACAATCCGCCGCGTTTCGCCGTCGGCGAGGCGTGGGTGAAGGCCGAATCGCAGCATCTGTACGCGTCCACCGACGAGCTCGGCCAGGTGTTCAATTTCGAGTTCGCCGAAGCCAACTGGTTCGCCGACGAGTTCCGTACGGCCATTGCTGACGGCTTGCGCGCCGCCGAGGAAACGCACGGTTCCACCACGACGTGGGTTATGAACAACCACGATGTGCCGCGCAGTCCGTCGCGTTTCGGTCTGCCGCAGGTGAAGGACGCTCCGTACCACCAGCTGGCGCACGATTGGCTGTTGCGTGACGGAGAGACCTACCGCGAGAATCGTGAGCTCGGCACCCGTCGCGCCCGCGCAGCCGCGCTGATGGAACTGGGCCTGCCGGGTTCCGCCTACGTGTATCAGGGCGAGGAACTGGGCCTGTTCGAAGTGGCGAACATTCCGTGGGATCGTCTTGAGGATCCGACGCCGTTCAACACCCGTCGCAACTTCACCGACAAGGGTCGTGACGGCTGCCGTGCACCGATGCCGTGGAAGGCTGCCGATTGCGGCGAACCGGCTTCGTGGAGCCCGGACTTCATCACCGGCGGCACGTTCGGTTTCGGCCCGGAGCAGGGCGATTCCGCCGACGCGCACCTGCCGCAGCCGGCCTGGTTCAAGGATTTCGCGGCCGACGTCGAGGCCGATGACAACGGTTCCATGCTGCACTTGTACCGCAAGCTGTTGCAGTTGCGACAGACGGTGCTGACGGCGACCGGAGACACGTCCGCCGACCTGCTGGACATGGGCGATACGGTGGTCGCCTACTCGCGTCCGGCCACGGAAGGCCGTCGATTCCTGTCCGTCACCAATTTCGGCGACGAGCCGATCGCCCTGCCGGACGATGCGGTCGCCATCGCAAATTCCGTGCCGTTGACGGACGACGGCAAGCTGGATAGCGACGCCTCAGTCTGGCTGCTGCTGGGCTGATCGACCGCTGAACCTGGCCGCTCCCAAATCGCCTTGCATATATGAAAAATTCCGGCCCTCCACAAGGAGGACCGGAATTTTGGTTTGTAAGGAAAGGGGAATGGTAAGTCTAAACGCTACTTCTCGCCGTTCATGATGGCGGCAAGCGATTGCACGCGCGGCAGATCGAACACCTCATCGGTGTGCACCACCTTGAGGTCCGGGCCTGCCAGCGGCACACGCCAGTTGGAGTATTCACTGGACGTGCCCGGCTGGTTCTGCGTGCGCGTCTCGCCCACGCCATCCACCAGCGCGGCCTGCAGCAGCACGGACGGCGACTTGAGCAGCATCTTGTGCATCGCCTCGACGATTTCCTGGATGTGGCCTTCCACATCGCCCGCCACTTCCGGCGTGATCAGGCCGGACTCCACGAGACGGTCCATCATCGCGTTGCGTTCGTCGGTGGCGGAAGCCTGGAACTCCTCGACCGGGCCGGACAGCAGGTGCAGCTGTTCGCGCAGCTTGACGTGCTCGAACTGCAGGTAGCCGGCGGTCGGCGGCAGGTCGTGCGTGGTGACGGAAGCCAGCGCGTACTTGCGGTACGTGGACGGATCGGCGTACGGGTCGCCGGCGTTGGGGGAGTCGTCCACGCGGGCGAACCATTCCACCATGCAGCCCAGCAGGCCGTGCTCGCCGAGTACCGTGCGTACGTAATCAGGCACGGTGCCCAGATCCTCGCCGACCACCAAACCGTTCACGCGGGACGCTTCAATGGTCAGGATCGCGATCATCGCCTCATAGTCGTACGTAACGTACGCGCCACCGCGCGCGCCTTCGCCCTGCGGAATCCACCACAGACGGAATAGGCCGAGTACATGGTCGATGCGCACCGCGCCCGCGTGCGAGAACATGTTGTGCACCATCTCGCGGTACACGCCATAACCAGTTTTGGCCAGATAATTCGGATTGAACGGCGGCTGGCCCCAATCCTGACCCTGCTGGTTGTAGAAGTCCGGTGGGCAGCCCACGGTTACGCTGCCTACTGCGAAACGTTCCGGATTCCACCACACGTCCGCGCCGAGCGAGTGCACGCCCACGGCCATATCCTGCATGAGGCCGAGTGCCATACCGCTGTCACGGGCGGCGTTCTGCGCGGCTGTCACCTGCTCGTCGGCGATCCACTGCAGCCAGCATTCGAAATCGACCATATCGGCGTGCTCGCGCATGAGCTCCACCACTTCAGGCGAATCGCGGTTCGTGTCCTTGAACCACGTGCCTTCCCACGGCGCGCCCCACACCTGGAACGCCACCGACCATGCGGCGAACGCGCGCAGATCCGGACCCGCGGCCTCCTTGAACGCGTCGAACGCGGCCTGACGCTCGACGGAACGCGGCACGTTGTACACAAGCTGCAGCGCCTGGCGCTTGTGCCACCAAGCGGAATTGATGTCGAGCGGCTCGATACTGTCGTTGGCTGGCGAGACTTCCGCGTGCAGACGCGCCACTTCGGCCTGGTCCGCCTCGTTGAGTTCCGCATATTCAGCGATATCCTGCGGACGGATGTACGTCACATTGAGAAAACGACGCGATTCGGGAAGATACGGCGACGGCTCCAGCGGCGGCACCGGCGCGGTGGCGTGAATCGGGTTGATAAGCATGAAATCGGCATGCGATTTCGTTGCCGCGTCGGACAGCAGCAGCTTCAGATCGCCATAGTCGCCCACGCCCCAGGATTCAGCGGAACGGATGGAATACATCTGTGCCATCCAGCCCCAACGTTGCTTTTCCGCTACTGCTGGCGGCAGTTCGATGCGTGCCGGTGCGCAGATCAGCGCGGCTTCGGCGTGCAGCGGGCCGGCATCGACGGCCAGCGTGTGGTAGCCGGCGGGAATATCGTCCGGCAGCGTCAGTTGCAGCGAGCCGTCATCTGCGTTCGAGCCCGTCAGATACGCGGTCAGATCGCCCGCATATTCCGTGCCGTCTTCCAACGTCAGCTTCAGCGCCACGTCGTTTCCTTTCGCGCGGATTGGCGTGACGGCTTCCTTGCCGATGAACTTCACGACGGTCGGCTCAACAAGTGTGTCTGCGATGCGCTGCTGGGTCGCCGCATAGGAGGCGGTGATCGCTTCGTCGCTGGATGCGTCCACGCCGAGTGCGGCCAATACGGAGACGAGCACTTCGTCGCGGATTTCCACATAGGTGCCGAGCTGGTCGATATACGACGTGGAAATGCCATTGAGCTTGGCGAGCTGGATAAGAGGCCGTGCGATGCGTTCTGCGCTTTCGGTCTGCTGGGTCTGTGTCATAGGTCCCTTCTTTCCGCGCCGTTTGTGACGGCTGACATGCTACATTGCTTGCGATTGCCGCAGCTTCGATGCTGGTGGCATTCGCACCAAAGATAACTATATCACGGTATGATATCGTTTTCAAAGCGTGTTTTGCGGTAAGAGAGTGTTGCTATATTGCGATTTTGCTCTAATTTCAGGAATATAGATAACCGGAATTGTTTTTCCATATTGACTATCGTTTGCAATACGAAGGCGCAGCGCTCCGCATTGCAAACGATTATTCCAACGGGGCATTGCTCGTCTGCTACTCGGCTTCGAGAATTGCAAAGCTTTGCAGACCTAGACGCAGCGAAGTGCCGCTAATTTCGTTTTCGCCGATGCTGAAAATCGTCCGATAACTACCATCTGGTAACTGCAAAGCTTTGCAATCGCGGCTTGGATTGACGGCTATGATCAGCTTCTGCAGGTGGGTGGAACGCTCGAAAACGAACACTCTATCGCGTTCGATTGCATGGAACGTAGCTCCCGACCGCAAGGCGTCGCATTCCCCCTTGACGTGGAGTATGGAGCGCACCGTATGCCACAGTGATTCGGCGTCGGCCTGCTGTGCGGCGACGGTCGGGGCGTCGGCGGACGGGTCGGTGGGCAGGTAGCTGCCACCGGTCACATCACCAGCCCGAGTGTCCGATTCTGCAGAATCGGACACGTGAAGTGCTCCGGATGCGTCGTTCGCACCCCACTGCATCGGTGTGCGCGAACCGGTGCGCACGTAGCCGCCTTCTTTGCCGGGCAGTGCGCGGTATCGCATGCCGATTTCGTCGCCGTAATACAGGAACGGCACGCCCGGCATCGCGAACAGCGTGCAGTATGCCAGGGCGATTTCGCGCTGCGACAGTCGCGGCGCCACGCGTGCGGTGTCGTGGTTGCAGGTGATGAAATTAAAATTTCCGTCGGCCGTTTCCGCTTCGCGCAGACGCGGCTCGTACTCGTCCAGGAATTCGCTGATCGGCGTGCCGGAATCGGCGTTGAAATAGCTCTTGTCGCCCTTGCGGCTCAACGGGTCGTCCACGTTGCGCAACAGCATGTTGTAGCCGTTGGGAACGCCGTCCCAACGCCAATCGAGATAGAAATCCATGTCGAAGCCGGCGGCCATCGACTCCTTTGGCCGTCCCCATTCCGAAACGAACGCGGCTTCGGGGAAGGCCGGGCGGATCCGGGCGAACATGTACTGCCAGGTGCGGATGGTGTAAGGCTTGCCCTCATCGTCCTTTTTGACGAGGCTGTCGGCCATATCCACGCGGAAGCCGTCTGCGCCACGGGAAAGCCAGAACCGCATGACGTCCACCATCGCGTCGCAAGTGGCCTTCGCGTCCGGACCAAGGGCTGGCTTCTGCCAGCTACGTTCGGGGTGCGCGAAACCGTAGTTGAGCGCCGGCTGGCATTTGAAGAAGTTCAAGATGTAGGTACCGTTGCGGGGCGATTCGCCGCCGATGAATGGCAGTCCGTCGCCACCGGAGATCCATGAGTCTGTCCAGATGTAGCGGTCGGAATAATTGTTTCGTTCGACCTTGCAACTGCGGTGGAACCACTCGTGTTCCTCGCTGGTGTGGCCTGGCACGAGATCGAGGATCACGTGCATGTCGCGCCGGTGGGCGGCGTCGAACAACGCAATGAGATCGTCGTTGGTGCCGTAGCGTGATGCCACCTTTTTGTAGTCGCGCACGTCGTAGCCGGCGTCTTTGAATGGCGAGTCGAAACAGGGATTGAGCCAGATCGCGTTGCATCCGAGATCCTTGATGTAGTCCAGTTTTAAAGTGATTCCGGGGATGTCTCCGATGCCGTCCGCGTTGGAGTCGGCGAAGGACTGTGGATAGATTTCATAAAAAATTGCGTCGGCAAGCCATTTGGGGTGGGGGTGTTTCGCGGGGGAAAGCATGGGGGTGCGTCTCCTTGATATTTCGCGTTTTGCGGTGTTTCTTTGAAACAATCATAGCGCTGAATTGCAAACGTTGGCAGAAACGTGCTACACTAACAAGCGCTGATGCATTTTCGGTAGCCCCAATGCGGTCGGCAATCATCCGAGAAACGATGATGTGAACGTATGCAGGGTCTTGGTCCATACCATCCAACCGGAGATGTTGCAGAGCACAAGGATATGTGAGGAAAGGAAGATCAATGAAGATCGATTGGAAGAAGGCAATCGGACTTACTGCTGCTGTTGCCATGCTGGTTCCGCTCGCTGCGTGCGGCGGCTCCGACAATGGTGGAAGCGATAAGAAGGCTTCCGGCACCCCAGACATCACCCTGAGCGTCTGGGCTCCGCAGGAAGACCAGGCCAAGGACACCAACTGGCTGGGCAAGGTCGAAGAGAACTTCGCCAAGGCGCATCCGGAATACAATATCACGTGGAAGAATGACGTGGTCTCTGAAGGCGATGCTTCCAAGCAGGTCAGCACTGATCCGTCCGCGGCAGCCGATGTCTATATGTTCGCTTCCGATCAGTTGGGTGTTCTAATGGACGCCAAGGCCATTGGCCAGCTGGGCACCGACGCTGAGAAGCAGGTGAAGGAACAGAACGGCGACCTCGAAGTCGACTCCGTCACCGGCACCGATGGCAAGCTCTATGGCGTGCCGTACACCGACAACACGTGGTTCATGTACTACAACAAGTCCAAGATCACCGAGGATGAGGCCAAGGACTTCGATACCATCCTTTCCAAGGCCAAGGTCACCTTCCCCCTGCAGAATTCCTGGTACATCAACGGCTTCTATGATGGTCTGAGCCTGTTTGGCGAGAAGGGCAATGACGCCGATGCAGGCATGGTCTTCCCGAAGGACGGCGCCGATGTTACGTCTTATCTGGTCGATGTGGTCGCCAATCCGAACTTCTCCAACGACGACGGCGCTTCCGGCCTTGCCGCCATTAAGGATGGCTCCGCCGACGTGCTGTTCTCCGGCACCTGGTCCGCAGCTGATGTGAAGGAAGCCCTGGGCGACAACTACGCCGCTACTCAGCTGCCGACCTTCACCGTGAACGGCGAGAAGAAGCAGATGAAGTCCTTCGCAGCTACCAAGGCTGTCGCTTACAACCCGAACGCCAAGAACACCAAGGCCGCCGCTCAGTTCGCAGCCTACCTCGGCAACACCGACTCCCAGAAGCTGCACTACGAGATGCGTCAGATCCCGCCGAGCGACACTTCCCTGTCCGGCCTGACCACCGACGACATCGCTGCCAAGGCTCAGGCTGACACCATGTCCAACACCGCAATCCTGCAGTCCGGCCTGGCTGGCATGAACGATTGGTGGACCCCGGCCGAGACCTTCGGCAAGGCCCTGATCAACAAGGAAATCACCAAAGACAACGCTGCTGCCAAGTATCAGGACTGGGTTGACCAGGCCAAGGGCACCATCGCTGAGTGAAATCCTGAAACCCCATACCAATAACTGAAAAGCGTCGGGTGGCTGGTTTACCGAATCCCGCCAGTCACCCGGCGCATATGAGCAACGCTTCGAGTCATGGTGTTTCTCCCTTTCGGCGCAATGGCTCACTCCTCCTCCGAGCTTTGCATTCCCGGGCAAGGTTTTTCAAATTCTCCTTCCCCTTGTCCGGAAGCAAAGCTTTTTTTATGTTCAAAAATCTAGATAGGCGGTCGAAATGACAGCAACGACTCTTTCCCCTCGGGAAATAAAGCGCCGCCGGAAGCAGGGCGCTGATTATGTTCCCCCGTCGCCGTACACGGTCAAGGCTGCGCTGACCCACGGTGATGTGTTCACCAAGCTTTCCGCGGTCGTATTCGGTCTTGGAAACATCGTGCGCAAGCAGTACGTCAAGGGCATTGCCATGCTGGCCCTTGAAGTCGCGTTCTTCGTATTTATGGCTACCAATGGCGTTGGCTATCTGTCCAAGCTGCCAAGCTTGGGCGAAAACAAGGGCGGCAAGAAACTGGTTGACGGCTTCTGGCAGTATGTCGAGCCGGATCGTTCCGTGGTCATCCTGCTCTACGGTGTGGCGTCCCTCGTGATCTGCGTGGCCTTCGTCGGCCTGTGGGTTATGTCGGTGCGTTCCGCATACAAGTCCCAGGTGCTGCTTGAAGAGAACGGCAAGGCTCCGAGCTTCATGGATGATGTGCGCGAACTGCTCGACGCCAAGGCTCATGTCCTGCTGATGTTCCTGCCTACGCTGGGCATCGCAGTGTTCACTGTGCTTCCGTTGATTTTCATGATCTCCATGGCGTTCACCAGCTATGACCACAAGCACCTCGTGCTGTTCCACTGGGTCGGCTTTGAAAACTTCGCCAAGGTCTTCTCCAACAGCGGCGGCACTGTTAACGCAGCACTGTTCGGACGCGTGCTGGTGTGGACATTGGTCTGGGCCTTCTTCGCCACCTTCCTGAACTTCTTCTTCGGCATGTTCGTGGCCATGATCATCAACCGTAAGACCACCCACTTCAAGGGTTTTTGGCGTGCCTGCTTCTCCATGTCCATCGCAGTTCCGCAGTTCGTATCCCTGCTGGTCATGCACACTATGCTCCAGCCGCAGGGTGCGGTGAACCGCATGCTGCAGACGTGGGGTTGGATTGACGGCCCGCTGCCGTTCTTCACCAACGCCACCTGGGCCCGCGTCACCGTCATCATCATCAACTTGTGGGTTGGTATTCCGTACACCATCATGCAGATCACCGGTATTCTGCAGAACATTCCTGCCGATCAATACGAAGCGGCGAAGATCGATGGCGCAAACTGGTGGCAGATCTTCACCAAGATCACCATGCCATACATCATCTTCGTGCTCACACCGTACCTGATCACCACCTTCACCGGCAATGTGAACAACTTCAACGTCATCTACCTGCTGTCCAGTGGAGATCCTACCCCACTGGGCGATTCCGCAGGCTCCACCGATCTGCTCATCACCTGGCTGTACAAGCTCACCGTGGATAAGCAGGACTACAACCTTGGCGCTGTGATAGGCATCATGACCTTCATTGTGTTGGCCGTGGTCTCGCTGATCACCTACCGCAATTCCGGCTCCTATAAGAATGAGGAGGCATTCCGATGAGCAACAAGCATTCCGCAACCAAAGTGGAAAGCCACGGCCTTCTGCACGACCAGAAGATCCGCCGTATCACCGGCGACGTGTTCGCCCACTTGTTCCTGGCCATTCTGGCCGTCATCTGGCTCGTCCCAATCGTATGGGTGTTCGCGGAGTCGTTCAATAAGAACACCGCCCCGTACACCAGCTCCTTCTTCCCGAAGGAGTGGACTCTGGACAACTATAGGGTGCTATTCACCGACCGCAACGTGTTGGACTTCCCGAAGATGTTCGGCACCACGTTCATCATCGCCTGCTTCACCTGTGCGATTTCTCTGATCTTCGTGCTCTCCGTGGCATACTGCATGAGCCGTATGCGTTTCCGTGTGCGCAAGACTTTCATGAACGTTGTGCTGATTCTTGGCATGTTCCCGGGTATCATGGCCGTCACCGCCATCTACTTCATCTTGAAGGCCTTGGGCCTGTCAAGCGGCACCATGACTACCGTGGCGTTGATTCTCGTGTACTCCGCCGGTTCCGGCGCTGGCTTCTACGTGATGAAGGGCTATATGGACACCATTCCGACCTCGCTGGACGAAGCCGCCCTGCTCGACGGTTGCACCCGTTTCCAGGTGTTCCATAAGATCATCATCCCGATCTGCAAGCCCATGATCGTCTACCAGGCCATCATCGGCTTCCTGACCCCGTGGCTCGACTTTGTCATGGCCAAGGTGATCTGCCGTACGCAATCCAACTACACCGTGGCATTGGGCCTGTGGCTCATGCTGCAGAAGGAATATATCCAGAACTGGTTTGCCCGCTTCGCTGCGGCCGCGGTCGTGATCTCCGTTCCGATCGCCATCCTGTTCATTGTGATGCAGCGCTTCTATCAGGAGTCCATGTCGGGCTCCGTGAAGGGCTAAAGAAAGGCAAAGGATATGACGCTCGTAGACAGCTTCGCACAGCCGAATACGAGCGTCGCCGAACCGTTCCCGCTGTGTCTGGAACGGCCGCTGGGTGCCGTGGTTACTGAAACCGGCACCCAGTTTGCTCTCTGGGCGCCTTCTGCCAAGAAGGTGACACTGCGACTGTTCATGCGCGGCTCCATGGGGGAAGACGGCGACGCTTTGATCGGACAGTACCTGATGCGTCCTGAAACCGACGGTTCCTGGACGTACGATTTCGCCGACAACAAGCACGGCGTGTATTACGACTTTTTGATTGAACGCGATTGCGGTTCCGTGGACCGCGTCGCCGATCCGTGGGCGCGCGGGGCCGGTGTGAACGGCCGGCGCAGCATGGTCGTGGACTTCAGCCGCACCAATCCGGATGGTTGGTACCGCGACCATATGCCGGACGTGCCGCTTGCGCAGACGGTGGTCTGGGAAACCCATGTGGGCGATTTCAGCAATGATCCCGCCGGCGGTTTCCCCGAATCGCACCGCGGCAAGTATCTTGCGTTCACCGATGACGGTACGTCGTTGGAAGGCCATCCCGACTTTCCGACCGGCCTTGCGTACCTGAAGAAGCTTGGTGTCACTGCAGTGCAGCTGATGCCGATTTACGACTTTGGTTCAGTGGACGAAACGACCTGCGACCGCTATAACTGGGGCTACGATCCGATCAATTACAATGTGCCGGAAGGTTCGTACTCCACCAATCCGTTCGACGGCACCACACGAATCCGCGAAGTCAAGCAGATGGTGCAGGCGCTGCACAGTGCGGGCATCAAGGTGATCATGGATGTGGTTTACAACCACATGTTCTCCACCGACAATTGGTTCGAACGTACGGTGCCGAAATACTTCCTGCGCCGCAAGCCCAACGGGGCGTTCGCCAACGGCTCCGGCTGCGGCTGCGACATGGCCACCGAACGTAAGATGTTCCGCCGGTTCATCGTGGAATCCGTGACGTTCTGGGCGCGCGAATACCATATAGACGGCTTCCGTTTCGACCTGATGGGTCTGATTGACGTGGACACCATGAATGCCGTGCGTGCTGCTCTGGATGAGATTCCCGGCCGTGGACGCGACATTCTCATGTACGGCGAACCGTGGTCCGCGGGCGCCACCGCGCCGCTGCCCAGCGACACCGTGCTGGCTGACAAGTCAGGCCTGTCGAAGCTTGACAGTCGCATCGGCCACTTCTGCGACACCACGCGAGACACCATCAAGGGCCATGTGTTCTTCTCGGACCGCCCGGGTTATGTGAACGGTGGCATGCACGAGAACGTAGCGGCTGCGCGTGAGGCCGTGAACGCGTGGCGTTGCGGCAAACATTCGGAAGGAGTGGCAGGCCAGGTCATTCAATACGTGTCCGCGCACGACGACCTCACGCTGTGGGACAAGTTGTGCGCGAGCTTTGCGGCTGGTTTGTTGGGCAGCACCGTGGCCGAAGGCGTTAACGAAAATACCGTGGATGTGCCAAAAGTCATGTATGACGCCGATTTCTCGGCGGAAGGGCTGGCCGGTGTCGGTCCGCAGATTGCGGCCGCGCTGACCGACGTGATGGACGCCAACAAGCTGGCTGTGGGTATCACGCTTACCTCCGCTGGCATCCCGTTCATGCTGTCCGGCGAGGAGTTCGCACGTACCAAATTCGGCAGCTCTGATTCTTACGATTCCGCCAAAGAGCTTAACTGGCTCGATTGGAACCGTGCATGGCAGAAGCGCGATTTGATTGAGTATTACGCGAAGTTGATTGCATTGCGCAAGTCTGATCCACAGTGGTTCGACGGCAATCGCAATATCGTCGATACGGAAGGCGACGAACTCGTGTTCCGCGTCGGCGATTATCTGATGGCCGCCAATCCAGGCAGACACGTCGGCGTTATTGACGTGGCCGTAACGGGTTTGGAACCGATTGGCGGAATACGGAGATACTGGTGTGGTCTCGGCTCGTCCGTCAGTCCGATGGAAAACAATGTGAGCGCAGGCGATGGCGATTATTTGATTGTTCCACCGCATACGTTTGCAATCTGGCGGTTGCAGTAATACTCTCAGTAGGGAAGCTACAAAACGGCGACCGCAAAGCTGCGGTCGCCGTAACCGATACGGCAATGGGGCCGGAAAACCAGAAAGGATACGACAGTGGGAATCGGAGCGCGCAATCCGCGGTACGAGGTGGTGTTTTTCGACCTGTACGGAACGCTGATCGACATTCGTACCGATGAGCAGAGCGAGGCCGCATGGCAGGCGCTGTACGATTGCGTGACCGAATTGGGCGCGCAGTACGAATCCGTCGACGTGATGCGCGACCAGTTCGAAAAACTTGAGGCCCGCGAAATGGTCCATCAAGCCGATCGTGCAATCGTCCGTAACGGATGGGATGAATTTGATATCCTGCCGGTCTACCGGTCGCTGCTGATGAACCGTAGTGAGGAGGCCGAAAAGAAACTGGCACTGCCGCAAGCCGCGCTGAAAGCCGCATGGGCGTTCCGCCAAGGCAGCACCAGCCTGTTCCGGCTGTACCCCGGCGCGCTCGACATGATCGAACAACTGCAGGACGCCGGCATGGTCGTGGCGCTGCTGAGCAACGCGCAAGCCTGCTACACACGCCCCGAACTGGAAGAGACCGGCCTTGCCAGCGTACTGGACGACGTGATCATCTCCAGTGAAGAGAAAATCCGCAAGCCCGCACGCGACCTGTACATGCTGGCGCTCGACCGTGAATTCGTGACCGCCAAGCATGCGCTCATGGTGGGCAACGACGAACGCAACGACATCATCGGCGCCAATGCCGCGGGACTTGATGCCGCGTATTTCCGCACGGAGATTTCGCCCGCCAATGATCCGGCGGCGTCAGAGCATGCGGTATGTTCGTTTACCGGAGCCGACTACGACGGGCTGCTGAAATTCGTGCTGGACGCATAAGGCGCGCGGTGGGCGCTGAGCTTAAATCGCATGGGACGTGCGGGAAGCCGCTGTGGCGTGCGGGAAAGTCGCAAGGGAAAGTCGCAAGTCGTAAAAGGCATACGTGCGTAAGGCGTGCGTAAGGTGCACGTGCCACGTGCGACGCGCGGAAAAATCGCAATAGGAGGACATATGGAAGGCTATGCCGAGCAGGGAGCTCGAACCGATTCGACCGACCAAATCGGATTCGGCGGCGCTCGCCGCAACAGGAAAAAGCGTCGCGGACTGACGGTGTTCCAACTTAAGGTCATCGGCGCGGTGGCGTTGGCCTTGTCCGCCGGCAGCACCACCATCGTGCCGCTGTTCTTCGGCTCCGATACCAACAATATGACGTCGCTGACGGCGATGGTCCTGAGCGAAGTGGTGTCCTGGTTCGCCATTCCGATCTACGCGTGGCTGCTGGTGCAGGGTTTCCGTGAAACGCACAGCCGGGTCGCGTACGGCCTGCAGCTGTTCATTCTCGCCGTGGTGTGCGAGGTGCCGTACGACCTCGCCACATCGCATAAGGCTTTCGACCTGGGCTCGCAGAATCCCGTTTTCGGCCTGTTCGTTGCGTTTGTTGTGCTTGCCGCGCTCGACTGGGTGGCGTCGCGCTATCAGAAGGCCATGAAGGTGCTGTTGTCGGTCGGACTGGTGGTGATTGGTCTGCTGTGGGACCTGCTGCTGCGTATCGGCCTACGCCAGCACCTGATGAGCATCGGTTCGGTGACGCTTGGCTTCGTGCTGATTTTCGCTCTGATGCGCCAGTATGAGAATTCGATGATGTTCACAGCCGGCCTGTTCGGCGCCGTGATGATGATCGCGCCGGGCGTGGGCGTGGCGTTCGTGCACTACTACAACGGCAAGCTGGGCTATAAGCATCAGTGGACGAAATGGGCTTTTTACGCGGTTTACCCGGTTATTTTGATAATTTGTGCGATTTGTGCAACACTGGCGTGATTTTTGACAACGTTCGCAGTATGATAGAAACAGATTGAGAGAGCATCGCCGCTCAAGCGAGTGTTTCCAAGGCTGGGAACGTTTGTGATTATGATGCGGAAACCGCAAGGGGGTTGAGAGATGGATAGAGCAGGCATTCGCGAGGTGGCCAAGGCCGCGGGTGTGTCGATTTCCACGGTATCGCGCGCGTTCACGCGGCCGGAACTGGTGTCCGAACGTACGCGCCGCAAGGTGCTGGAAACGGCGGACAAGCTTGATTTCAACATCTCCCGTTCCGCCACGTCGCTGAAATCCGGCCAATCGTACCGTGTGGCGATGCTGATGAATGAAGAGATCACTAGCTGGTTCAATACGGAAGTGTTCGCTGGAATCGAATCCGTCATGCATAATGCCGGGTATGACGTATCGCTGTTCCAGCATGTCGACACCGCCGAAAATCGCAAGGAATTCTTCACGAATCTGCCGGTCCGCCGCAACGTGGACGCCGTATTCGTGACGTCGTTCGGCGTGGATCCGAAGGAAATCCAGCAGCTCAAGCGCATCCACGTGCCGATCATCGGCATCAATACGCCGACGCAAAACGGCTTCGACGCCACCATCTCCATCGACGATGAGGACGGCATGTTCACCGCCGCCCAGCATCTGATCAATCTGGGGCACAAGAATATCGTGTACGTGTGCTCCGATGCGGTCGATTCCATTAATTCCTCCATCGATGCGCGAGGACAGGGCTTCATCCGCGCCTGCAAGACGATGGAGGCCTCCCATGACTTCAAGTGGCGCGTCGTCTCTGTGCCGCGTGGCAAGACCTTCGCCGACTCGGCGTTGACCGCGCTGCTTGCGTTGGACGAGTTCCCGGACGCGATCTGCTGCCAGATGGATATGATGGCGATTCCGCTGGTGTTGCGTTTGGAACGTTACGGCCACCACACGCCGAGTGACTATTCGATTATCGGCTTCGACGATTCGCCGTACGCCGACACTGTGAGCCTGACCACCATGCGCCAGGATCCGTATGCGATGGGTCGCGCGGCCGCGCAGAAGGCCATGAAGCTCATCGAAGGCGAGCCGCTCGAAAATCCGTATGAGATCGTGCGTGCACAGCTTGTGCTGCGTGGCACTGATTCCGTGTATGGCACTGGCCGCTGAGAGCCGAGTCTCATTGTCCTTCCGCAGCCCGTCAATGCCGACGGGCTGATTGTGATGGCCTGGGGTGGATTGATAAGGGATACCCCCACTGTAGTCACGGTGTGTGGCATACGTTTTCAGGAAAAAAATGAAACAATTTGCAGTGATGTGTTTTATGACACGCCAATCGGGGGCTGATGAATGATGAATTTCATTCAATGATCAGCATGTGTTTTTGATTTTGCAATCGTTGACAAACCTTTGAATATCAGGCTTTAAAGCGTTGTCCCCGTGAGAGGGGACGAAAAAACGTATCGGGGGAGGGGGTGTGGGTTCTTTCTGTTTCATTTTGTTTTCATAACTGCAAAGGTTATCATAGTAAACCGTAGGTCAGAGAAAAAGGGAAAACAGAGGTTTCCGGCTGTGTTGCCGGAGATGGGAACAGCGCAGAAGCTATACGTAAAACAGAAGTGATAACGGCATTATGCAAAGGATATCAACCCTCGAGTTGAGGGACTCAGAAGGGTGAACACTTTGCGGATAGGGGACAAGATGAGGCAATGGCGTAATGGTGCCGGCAACGCACCACGACACTATGCAGGAACGCGATCGGCAACCGGTCGCGCGCTTTCGCATACCCGCTCCCTGACCGCCGCCGCCATAGCGGTAGCCATGATGGCCACTGTCACCGTCACCTCATTGCTCCCTACTTACAGTGCCAAGGCGGACACTGCTAAAGCGGGTATTTGCACGCCAAAACCTATCAGCTTGGGCGATAATGTCGGAGACCTCACTGTCGATTCCGGCGTTGCTACTTATGTGGGTGGCAACATGTACGTCGGTGCCAACAATCAGAACCGCGGCGGTGCATACAACACCCTTAACGCATCCCAGAAGATTGATAAGTCTTACGCGGTGGAGGCCGAAGGTCTCACGCTCGTCAATGGCAAGCTCGCTACCAATGGTGTAAAGACCAGCTGGAACAGCAAAGGCTTCCGTTTTGGTGTGGTTGGCTTTGGCGCGCAGTTCCGTCCGAAGTCCGGTAGCGATGTGCTGGTGGTGGCTGGCAACAGCACATCCGATACGGGTAATTCCACGGGCTATATGTGGGATGCGGGCAATTCGAGCAAGAGCGTTTCCGCTCTCGGTGGCTTCGATAATGGTTCCACTGGTCGCGCATTCGTGCAGAACACCGATAGCAATCTAACATGGTATTCCGCCCGCATCAAAGGCGACACCAGTTGGCATCTCAATGCTGATACTAATAGTTCTGGATTCAACGCCGGCCGCTCCGTATGGGACGCCACAGCTTCTACTGATGCAACTGATACGAACGTGTATTACGACAACAACATTGGCTTAAGTAACGTCACTCTTAACGGTGCTACGAAGAATTACTCCACCTTCTACACTGATAACGTTCTGGGCTTATCCACGCATCTAGCTGGTTTGCAGAATAGCGAGGGCGTGTACGTCGCCGAAGGCACAGTCGGTACGGCTGAATCATCGACCCAAACTTCGACTACTGGTGCAACCTACTCAAACGGTTACTACACGCGGCATCATTACAATTTTGGCGATAATCAGATTCAGTATGGTTTCAAATTCGAGGCCTCCGGCTCAAATGCTGAAAAACTCATCACTTTCACCGGCGATGGAACATCCGCCATGCAGGTCTTTAACATCGATGCAACGCAACTTTCCTCCAATGGCTATCGTGGTGTCGATTTCAATTTCACTAACATTCCAGATAATGCCTCGGTCGTGGTGAACGTTAGCGGTGGTAATGTCGATTTCCACACCGGCTGGCGATTCTGGTGGAACGGTCTCGAGATTGGTGACGGCTATTCCAAGGCTGCGACTGCCGCGCAGAAGAACGCCTATTCCACTGCCGCGCAGAAGATCATGTGGAACTTCAAGGATGCCACCCAAGTGACCATTCGTGGTGGCGTCGCAACTGAAGGCGCGGGCGACGGGAAGAAAACGGATGACGACCCTGCTGCTGCCATGCTCGGCAGCATCTTGGTCCCGCGCGGTAATTTCGAAGACCATGTCACCACCAATGGCCGCGTGTATGTCGGTGGCGATTTCAGCATGTACAATCCGACTGCCATTCCATATGTCAACAATAACGACGGCTGGGAAGGCAGGACCGCCTCCGTGATCAACATGGACCAGGAACGTCATAACCTCCCCTGGAACGGCACGTTCAACTCCTCCTGCGCAGTAATCCAGATCAACAAGGTGGATTCGAGCAAGAACGCGCTCGCCGGCACCACGTGGGGCGTGTTCAAGAACTATGCGGATGCTAAGGCCGGGACCGCTGCAAACGCTTTGCGCGTCGTCAAGGATGGTGGCGCATTCGATCTTGACGACACTGACAACGGCACCATTCAAATCGGTAGCCTGAACCCGAATGCCACGTACTATCTGAAGGAGATCGCTTCTGCCAGTGGTTATCAGGTTTCTGACAAGGTATATCAGATTACTGCCGGTGCGGGTGGCTCTACTGCCCAGGACGTGAAGGAATCTTCCGACGGCACTACATGGACCGCCGTTGCAGACAATTGGATTGTCAATGAGAAGAAGGGCGCTTCGCTGGAGTGGTCGAAAGTCGACGGTTCTGATTCCAACAAGGTGCTGTCCGGTTCGGAATGGCAGTTGACCACTTCTGACGGTCAGACCGCTTACCGGATCACGGATTCAACCAAGAGCGTCGAGTCGGTCAAGATTTACTACAACGGTAATGTACAGTCAGAGACCATCACGATGACTGAGGGTATTCCATTTGATCTTACTGCGTCCGTTTTTGGTAATGGCAATAAAACCGACGGCGTACCGCAAGGGGTCGCATGGACTGCTACCGGTTCCGTAGTGGTTGATGACAATGGCAAGGTTACTGCCGTCAACGATGGCGACGGCACCGTTACTGCATGCTCGCTTGCCGCTACGAATATTTGCGCGACTGTCAATGTGACTGTTCCGGCTGGCACGATTATCAAGCCGACGCCAAAGAACAGCACCACGTTCTATTTCAAGGCAGAAGGGTACACTTCCGGCAACACGAAACTGCATTATCGTCTGTTAGCGGAAGGGAATGAAGATTGGAGCACAGAGGACACGGATCCTGTGCTGTCCAATGCTACCAATTGTTCTGGCTGGCTGAGTGTTACGATTGACAACCCTGGCCTTAAAGCTGTGGAATTCCTGTTCTACCAAGGTGATAGTTGGTATCACAGTGGCAGTGCAAGTAGCAGTTCGAACTTTACTCTTTCGGCGGGTCAATCGGCAGTGGCCGTACAGGACTATAGGGCTGTCAACGGTGCTCCCTCCGGCTGCAGTGCCGGCGGTGGCTCTGGTAGCGGCGGAAGCACCACCACTGGTACCGTCATCATTACCGGAGATTCAGTGGTTAGCCTCGGTAAGACCATTACGTTGACTGCAACGCCGACGCCGAGTTCTGACACCGTCACGTGGTACAGCGGCAACACCAGTGTTGCCAGTGTCACGGCGGGTTCCGACAACACAGCTACGGTTAAGGGTCTGAGGGCTGGCACGACCACCATCACGGCAAAGACTCCTTCCGGAGCGACCGCTTCCGTTATCGTCACGGTGAAGGATGATTCGACGGTAGGCGTGTATTTCAAGAAGTCCGCCGTCAACAGCGAGTGGAGCAACTACTACCTGCACTACCAGAAGACCGCCGATTACTGGCCGGCAGTCAAGATGGAAGACGCCTGCAATGGTGATTACGTGGTCGCTTACATCCCGAAGGCTGACGCGCATAAGGGATATGGTTTCCTCTTCCGCGACTCCACGGACATCAAGACCGGTAACTGGTACGGTTCCAACGGTTGGAACACTAACGGCGATAACTTCACGTTCTGGAATAACGGCAAAGGCATGCATATCGAATCCAACTCCGATAAGGGTGAAGGTGAGCCCTCTGCCTGCCAGACCACTCGATCGGTCGCCAGGGTGAAGGCTCGCGTGCCCGCTAACAGGCAGCGTTCCAGCAAGACGGCTGTTGCGGGTTCTGGCAGCAGCACGACCACCGTTTACTCTTGCGGTGACGCTCTCGGTAAGTGCGATATGAACACTGCGCCTGGTTATTTCAAGGTGACTGATCTTGCCGATGGAACGTATACGCTTACCGAAATGGTCGCACCGAATGGTTATACCGCTGGCGGTCCGTATACGGTGACGATTACGACCGTGAACGGTGTTACGAAGGTTTCGATTACCAATGCTGGCGACACTGCGATTACCGGCAACAAGATTCCGAACACCCGTAACACCGGCACGATTTCGTGGAACAAGGTTTCCTCGGATTCCAACAATGGCAAGAAGCTTTCCGGCTCGGAGTGGAAGCTGACGAAGACTAAGAACTTCGGCTGGAACGATAACGATAAGGACAAGGCCGAGTACACCGACATCGCTTCTGCTGATCAGAAGCTGATTACGATCACCGACTGCGTGCCTGCCGAAAACAAGACTGCGGCGGAGACCACTTGTTCCGCGCCGGCAGGCGCTGCGGAAGGCCAGCCGTACGACGTCGACCCTGCTGCCGGCCAGTTCAAGCTGGAAGGCCTGGATTGGGGCACGTACACGTTGGTCGAAACCAAGGCGCCTGACGGTTACGATGTCGATTCCACTGTTCGCACGTTCACGTTCGGTCCGACTGCCGATACTGACGGTACCGGCACGTGGAAGTCGAACAGTGTCGAGTCGAAGACCGGCGATACTACTGGCGCCTTCACGACTTCCGATGTGGAATACGACTCTTCCGTGTTCACATTCTCGGTTAACGGCATCAAGAACAAGCCGGGTGTGATTCTGCCGGGGACTGGTGGAGCTGGCGATTATTGGATTTACGCGGCGGCTTTGGTGGCTGCGTTGATAGGTGTTGTTGCGGCTGGAATGGCCCTCAAGGTCAGGAGGCGGCAATGATGAACTCGTCTAGGGGAAGGGGGGCTGGACCGTAGCGTAGCGACCCAATGCCCACTAGGCAATAACTGAACACACATAACTGAAGATTCAAGATTTCAAACAAGAAAGAAAGGGAGAACAATGAACAAGGTTCTCAAGGGCCTCGTCGCTGTGGCAGCCACCGCGGCAATGGCCGTCGCCCGGTTCGCCCGCGCCTCCACCGCCATGGCGGCAGAGGGCGATGTTACTATCACCATTGGCTCGGAAACTACGCCTGCAAGCGTTGGTGATGTATACGCTGGCTATCGTCTGTTTGACGAAACTGAAGCCACTGTTGGTGAGAAGACCAATGTTGCATACCAGAAGCGTGCTGGCTGGGCTCACTATGATAAGGTTGCCGACGCAATTAAGGTTGTTGACAGCAGTTCTACCGTGACCAAGGACAGCAAGGTCGATGACTTTGTTGATGCCATTGGCAAGTTCAGTACTGATCAGATTAAGAAGTTCGCTGAAAGCCTCTATAAGTCGTTGAAGACGGCCAACGTTGATGCTGATGCTATTTCCGCTGCGGTTGCTGACGATGCGACGTCTACTACATTGACTGGCCCGCAGGGCTACTACCTGATTGTTCAGACGGTTGCGGCTAACGATAAGGGCAAGACCATGTCTGCTGTGATCGTCAACACTGCAGGTCAGTCCGGTGTGACTGTTTCTCCGAAGAAGGATACTGTCACGGTCAGCAAGAAGGTCCAGGAGAACCAGGATGGCGTCAACAACCCGGATGCTGAAAACTGGGGCACCGCCGCCGATTATAATATCGGTGATTATGTCCCCTTCCAGCTGACGGGTACTCTGCCTGCCGACTATGCCGACTACAGCAGCTATGCATATACCTTCCACGATACTGCCTCCGCGGGTTTGACGTTTGTTAACGATGCTGCCCACTCGGTGAAGGTCTATGCTGTTAACGGAAGCAATAAGGTTGAGCTTAAGGCAGACGCTACCAACGGTTATCAAGTTCTGACTAAGGGCATTAGCACTGGTGAGACCTTCAATGTGAAGTTTGCCGATCTGAAGAAGGCTCAGGCTGCCAATGATGACACTGTGAACATCGATAAGGACACCAAGATTGTCGTCGAATACTACGCTCAGCTGAACGCTAACGCTGTGCTTGGTGCTAACGGCAACCCGAACGAGGTCTACCTGGAGTTTTCCAACAACAAGTATGGTGAAGGCACTGGTAAGACCGAAAACCATAAGGTCACCGTGTTTACCTTCAAGCTGGAAGTCACTAAGTATGGTAAGACCGACAGTGGTAAGGAAGCTCTGAATGGTGCTGGCTTCACCCTGTACAAGGCTACCAAGGCGAATCCGACGGACAGCGATTACACCAAGGTTGGCGGAGAGGTTAAGAATCTCGATGGCAATGTCTTCGACTTCACTGGCCTCGATTCCGGCTACTACAAGATTGTGGAAACCACGACTCCTAAGGGCTACAACACCATCGACCCGATTACCTTCACTGTGACCGCTACCTATAATTTCGCTGATGAGCCGGGTACTCTGACTAACTTGACGGTAACTGATGTGAAGGTCGGCGGCGTTGCATCGGCTGAGCAGACGTTCACTGTTAACAGGGGAACCGGTGAGGCTGGCACTGCTCAGATCAAGACCGACGTGGTCGATATCCCAGGCAGCAAGCTCCCGTCCACCGGCGGCATGGGCACCGTGCTGCTGTACGTGGCTGGTATCGCCGTGTTCGTGCTTGCTGGCGCGACCCTGGTGATGGCTCTGCGTCGTCGCAATGCCTGATCCTCCGGATTCCATAAGAATCTGAAGTAACCATGCAAAACCCGTGAGCCGCGTTGACGCAAGTCAGCAGCGGCTCACGGGAATCGCAATACATAATTTAAAAACTAAAAATTAAATAATAACTGAACCCACATATGCTGGGCTGGACCACCTCAATCCCTTGTACACTGCCTAATTTTCTTGAGTATCCAGCCTGGCTCCATATATTTTCCGGTTTGCCGTTGGGGGCGAATCAAACATGCTTACTTTCCAATCCACAGAAGAGGGGTCGGCAATGAAGGAACGCACGATCGCAAGCCGCGTCATCGCCGCATGCTGCGCAATCGCCGCCACATTCGCCGCGGCAGCCTGTGCATTCACTACTCGCGATGCCGTCGCGGCGCCAACAACAGACTCTGCCAGCGGCAGCATCGCCATTTCTTACCAACATAAAAGCTCGGACTCCGAAACTGGCGACGATTCTACCAACTTCGCCATTTCGGACGCCAGCTTCAACCTCTACAAAGTCGGGCAGATCCCGGCAAGCGGCGGCGCCACCTTCGAACCCGTCGCACCGTTCACCGACTCCACCGCCTACCCCGTCGACTGGTCGAAGATGACCGGCAAGGACGCGCAGGTGTGGCGAGACATGGCCAACACGCTCGCCGGACTCATCGCGGTGAACAAGCCCGACGCCACGGCAACCGGTGTCACCAACGCCTCCGGGCATCTGACCTTCACCGGACTGTCCGACGGCCTGTACTTGGCCGTGTCCGACAGCGTTGACGTGAAGGTCGCCAACGCCTCCGGAAAGAACCAGACATGGACGTGCTCTTCCGGCAGCATGCTCGTCGCAGTGCCCGAAGACGGCGTCTCCGGCGGGTCGCGTGTGCTGAGTATCGAACCGAAAACCGAATGTGTGGCGCAACCGCCGAAAACCGTGGAACGCACCGTGCGCAAAATCTGGAATGACCGGAACAATTCCGACGGCAAGCGCCCCGAATCCATCACCGTGAAACTCCTGCGCGACGGCGAGCCCGTGGAAAACGTGAAACTGGACGAGTCCAACAAGTGGACGCACACGTGGACGGATCTCGACGCGGACCACGAATGGACCGTGGTCGAAGCGGTGGTGCCCGACGGCTACACCACCATCTCCGATGTGGAAGGCGACTCCACTGAAATCACCAACACGCACACGCCACCCACCACGCCGGACCAGCCGCACACCGGCGCCGACGTGCAGCAGGCCGCTTGGATTGCCGTGGCCATCTTGGGCGCGGGCTTGGTGCTGCTGATCGTTGCCAAGACGGCTTTGCGGAAGCGGGCGTAGCATAAATAACGTGACGGATGAATCGGACGCCAAGCCAGCTGCGCAAGTCGAATTGGGTGCGCAGGTTAAACCGGGTGCGCAGGTTAAACCGGCTGCCAAGCATAAGAAATCGAATGCGCTGCTCAATGTGATGATTGCCATCTCCGCAATCGCCATGATCGGTGCGCTGGGTCTCATCGCGTATCCGACATTCAGCGACTGGTGGAACCGCATGCACCAGTCATACGCCGTAGCAGGCTACGTGGAACAAACCAAAGACATGTCCGGCGCCGAACGCAAAGCCATGCTGAAAGCGGCGCACGAATACAACGAACGGCTCGCCGCGAACGGCGATCGGTGGCACATGACCGACGCGCAGAAGCGCGAATATGATGAAACGCTCGACGTGACCGGCACCGGCATCATGGGATACGTGACCATCCCGCGCATCAAAGTGAAACTGCCCGTCTATCACGGCACAAGTGACGGCGTATTGCAGATCGCCGCCGGACATTTGGCCGGCACATCGCTGCCCGTAGGCGGAGCGACCACGCACGCGGTGGTCTCCGGGCACACCGGCCTGCCGTCCGCCCGGTTGCTGACCGGCTTGGACGAACTGCAAAAAGGCGATACCTTCGCATTCCACGTGCTCGACGAAACCTACACGTACCAAGTGGACCAGATCTCAGTGGTGCTGCCGAGCGAAATCAGCAAGCTGAATATTGAGTCCGGGGCCGATTACGCGACGCTGATCACGTGCACGCCGTACGGAGTGAACTCACACCGGCTGCTGGTGCGCGGCCACAGGATTCCGAACCCGAAGGTCCCGGACACCACGCAATACGACGAGCCGGGGGAGATGACGGCTGTGGCGGCTGCTGTTGTGGGGTTGCTTGTATTTGTGGCGGGCTGTGCTCTCGTGCGGCTCGCTGGGCTGTGGCGGCGGTCGTGGCTCGTGCGGCACGGTCGCGTGGCCGGTGCCGCACTGACCGGTGGGCGAGAGGGTGCTGGTGCTGGTGGCCCGCGCCACTCCTCCGGCGTGCGGGGCTAGTCATAGACCCGCCGTGCCGCATTGCTTCTTCCGGACAACGTGGCTGGTATGCGTGCGGGTGGATGCCGCGTGGGCACATATACGGGGCGGCCGTGGCGTCGTGCATGACGACGGATGCCGCGTGGGCGGAATATGAAACCAACGGGCGGCGACGTGCCGCGAATAGCTAGTATCGGGCGTGGAAATACGCGGAAAGGAATCGGCTGTGGGCGGCAAGGTGAGCGGCGATTGGAGAAAAGCGGATCGGCTGTTCGGCAACGACCCGGCAGGGCTGGACGAATCGGCGCGCGGAATCGTGGTGCTGGTCGCCGTCGGACTGCTGGTGGGTGTGCTGTCCGGCATGTTCGGCATTGGCGGCGGCACGGTGATCGTGCCCGCGCTCGTCTGGCTCCGCCCGTTGCCCGCCCTGCCCCACCCCACCGCGCCCGCCACGTCCACGCTGGCGATCGTGCCGACCTCCATTTCCGGCGTCATTTCGTACGCGACCGGCGGGCACGTCGACTGGCTCGCCGCAGCTCTGCTGTTCTGCGGCATGTTCATTGGCGGACAGATCGGCAGTTGGCTGCTGTCACGGCTGCCGGAATTGGTGCTGCGGTGGATTTTCGTGGCGTTTCTCGTGTTCGTGGTGATCAATCAGGTGAGTTTTGTGCCGTCGCGCGACCACCAGATCGTCATGACGGTGGTGACCGGCATTGGCTTGGCGTTGCTGGGTGTGGTCATCGGCACGCTGGCGGGGCTGCTGGGCATTGGGGGTGGTGCGCTTGCGGTGCCGTCGCTGTCGATGCTGTTTGGCGCGTCCGACCTGGTTGCGCGCGGCACTTCGCTGTTGGCAATGTTTCCGAATTCGATCACGACCAGCGCGGCGAACTTGAAGCGCAGGCTAGCGCATGTGAAAACCGCGCTGATTATTGGCGTGACGGCGGCTGTGACCGCGCCGCTCGGCACGTGGATTGCGGGGGAGGTTTCGCCACGAGTTGGGGCGATTATGTTCGCCTGCTATCTGTGCGTGCTGCTGGTGCGGTCCGTGTTCGTGGCCGTAAAGGCCACGCGCGCGGCGCGGGTTGCGCGGGGCTGAGTGGCGCGGGCATTTTTCCCAGTGGCTGGATGATTTAGTCGCGTGAGTGGTGCGTCAGAGGTGGTTTTTATCCAGTCACTGGGATTTTTGGCGTGTGAGTGGGGTCTGAGAGGTTGGATTTATCCAGCCAGTGGGGGATTTTGGCTTGTGGGGTGCGGTGGGGGTGTTGTTTGACGGAATATGGCGATTTTATTGGCCGTATTCCCCCTGTTCATGCGGTGGATATGTTGCGGTCATCATATGGCGATGAGTGTTCATCTGCCGTTCTTCTGTAGTGCGGTGTGCGTTGGCTTGCGGCGCATAGCGTGGGCGGTGGCATCGAAAGATCCAAGCAATGCAGCCGCGGAAAGGTTCCGCGCAGCCGGAAGGTATAGCCGAAAACGGGACTCCGAAATCGGGAAACCGAATCGGGAAACCGCCTCGATCGCAACGAATCGACGAAACCGGACGGCACAGACGAAACTGCATGGAAGAAAGAAGAAACATGAGCAAGCACAAAGCTTTGAAGGGCGCGATCGCAGCACTCGCCTCCGTCGCAACGCTCGGCGCGCTCGCCGCACCGGCGCTCGCAGCTGATACCACCTACAGCCCCAATGGCAAGTCTGTCTCGGAACTCGCCAAGCATGGCGGCGCGCAGCGCATCGCCACCATCGGCAACAAGAACGCGAAGAACGTCGTCCTGTTCCTCGGCGACGGCATGGGCGATTCGGAAATCACCGTCGCCCGCGACTACCTGAAGGGTGCCAACGGCCACTTCGACGGACTTGACGCGGTCGGCCAGCCGAGCGCGCTTGGTGACGTGCAGGCTGGTACTGGCCAGTACACCACCTTCTCGGTCGGCAACGGCAGCAAGGACAGCGCTGTCGGCAAGGATGACGACGGCAAACTGGTAGCTAACCCCAACCCGGGCAAGCTTACCCCCGTAACCGATTCCTCCGCTTCCGGTTCCTCCTGGGCCACCGGCACCAAGACCTACAACAACGCCGTTGACGTTGATATTTACGGCAATCCGCAGCTGAACCTCTTCGAGCTGGCCAAGGCGGCCGGCAAAGCCACCGGCAATGTGACCACCGCCGAAATCCAGGATGCTACCCCGGCCGTGCTGGAATCGCATTCGTCCGAACGTGCCTGCTACGGCCCACAGGGCAAGACCGACGGCACGTCCAACAATGCCTCCAAGCAGTGCCTCATCAACCAGCTTAAGGAAAACGGCGGCATCGGCTCCCTACCCCAAGCGACGCTCCCAACCCCCCCTTGGCGTCCT
>OATL01000358.1_pt1 | contig 26651 bp, 16 predicted proteins | sample 1476011 | NCBI WGS metagenome assembly OATL01 (sample SAMEA2579975, study PRJEB22360) | human gut metagenome | biome: human gut; feature: human-associated habitat; material: faeces | place: Denmark | collected 2008/2010
CGCACAAATGCCAAAGGCCGTTTTCGCTTCGGTCCAGGACAAGCCGTTCCCCGACGATATTTTTACGGCTCCCGAGCTCCATTGGGCCGTCATCGGTTGCGGCGTTATCGCCAACCAGATGGCTCAGTCCCTTGCTCTTGCCGGTCGCAAGCTTGCGGGCGTCGCCAACCGTACGCCGTCCAAGGCTCAGGCTTTTGCCGAGCAGTATGGCATCGAGAAGGTCTACGACACGGTTGAGGACCTCTACGCCGATCCTGGCATCGACGCCGTCTACATCACTACCCCGCACAACACTCATATCACCTATCTGCGCGCTGCCCTGGCAGCCGGCAAGCACGTGCTCTGCGAGAAGGCCATTACCCTCAATTCCGCTGAACTCGATGAGGCCCGTGCCATTGCCGCCGAGCACAACGTGGTCCTTATGGACGCTACCACGGTGCTCCACATGCCCTTGTATCAAGAGCTGCGTCGCCGCATGGATGCCGGCGAGTTCGGCCGCATGAACCTCGCTCAGCTCAACTTTGGTAGCTACAAGGAGTACGGCGACCTGACCAACCGTTTCTACAATCGCAACCTTGCCGGCGGTGCCATGCTCGATATTGGTGTGTATGCCCTGTCCGTCATGCGCCTGTTTATGGCGAGCCAGCCCGCCGAGGTCGTGTCTCTAGGCAACACCTGCGAGACTGGCGTCGATGTTGCGGGCGGCATCGTCTGCCGCAATGCCGAGCAGCAGCTGGGCGTCGTGAGCCTTACGCTTCACTCCAAGCAGCCCAAGCGCTCGGTCATCAGCTTTGACAAGTGCTACATCGAGGTCAACGAATATCCGCGTGCCGATCACGCGACCATCGTGTGGACTGCGGACGGCCACCGCGAGGAGGTCCACGCAGGCACCGAGGCTTACGCCCTGTGTTATGAGATGGCCGATCTTGAGAAGGCCGTTGCCGGCGACGACTCCAAGCGCGAGCTTCTGGATTATGCTTCTGATGTTATGGAGCTTATGACCAAGCTTCGCGCCGATTGGGGAGTCGTGTACCCCGAGGAGGAGTAAGCGATGCTTGCGGAAGATAGGCTCAACGCAATCGTGTCGATGGTGCAGCAGACGGGCTCGGTTACCGTACCGGAGCTTGCTGAGGCCCTGGGCGTGACGGCGTCTACCATTCGGCGCGACCTGCAGACGCTCAATCGCGCACACCGTATCGCCAAGGTGCACGGTGGGGCGACGAGCCTTGAGCGCGCGCACGTGACGCGCGACCTAACGCTTAATGAGCGCAGCGATCTCCATAACGACGACAAGGAACGTATCTGCGCCCGTGCGGCGGCGCTGGTGGAGCCCGAGAGCTTTGTGTACATCGATTCGGGTTCGACGACGCTCAGGCTCATCGAGCATCTTCCGCATCTCGAAGGTGTCACCTATGTGACTGATTCCGTGCTCCATGCTCAGCATCTCGCTTTGCGCGGCATGCGTACCGTGGTGCTGGGCGGCGAGCTCAAACCCGAGACCGAGGCGCTCGTTGGCCCCGATGCCTTGGCAACCTTAGACCGTTACAACTTCAACTGCGGCTTTTGGGGCTCTAACGGCATTGCCGCCGAGCAGGGCTTCACGGCGCCCGATATCGAGGAGGCGCAAGTAAAGCGTATCTCGATGCGCCATACGGCCAAGCGCTTCGTAATCTCGGACGCCAGTAAATTTGGCATGGTGGCGCCCGTCAAGTTCGCGGACTTCCGCGATGCAACGATTATTACCGCAGGCGAGGTCCCCGCCAAGTACCGGGCAATGGACAACGTCGTCACGGTCTAGCGACGGGAAGGCCAAAACCACCGCGAAGGTGCCCGTCCCCATTGTGGTGGTTAGTAATGAAAACTGAGTAGTTTTCTCAATAGAAAAGCGGCAACGTCCATTACGGGCGTTGCCGCTTTTGTTGTCTACCGGTTTATCTAAATCTGTAACAACCAGACCGTTAAAAGCAGGCTAGATGTTACAGATCGAGATACTTACGAACCGCGCCGCCCCTTTGTCTCAATCTGTAACATCTGGGACTGATTTTGCCGAGTTACTGTTACAGATTGAGATTATTCCCTTGAGGGGATTCGAATGTCTCGATCTGTAACAGATAGACCGGAAAATGGGTTCTAACTGTTACAGATCGAGACGTTTTGGGACCGCGGCTGAGCCATTGCGGCAAAACCACCATAAAGGTGCTTGTCCCCTTTGTGGTGGTTTAGGGCTCCCAGGGGCAGGGGGCTTCGATGTGGATGTGCTCGCCGGTTACGGGATGCGTAAAGGACACGCTGTGGGCGTGGAGCATCAATCCACAGGGGCGCGGCGTGCCGTACAGGTCGTCGCCAACCAGGGGATGGCGCTCGCTTGCCAGGTGCACGCGAATCTGGTGTTTGCGGCCGGTGAGCAGCTCGACATCAATATACGAGCGCGTGGGCAGGCCGCGGCGGCTCTTAAGACGCTTGAGCACCTTCACGCGCGTTTGAGACGGCTTGCCGCTGGCGCCAACGCGCATCTTGCGGCTATCGTGGCGGTCGCGGGCGATGGGCTTGTCGATGAGCTTTTCGTTCCAGTCGATCTTGCCCTCGGCGAGCGCCAGGTAGTGCTTTTCGAACGCGTGGTCGATGATCATCTGGTCAAAGGCGGGCTGCGTCTGCTTGTCGAGTGAGAACAGCACCACGCCGGTGGTGTCACGGTCCAAGCGGTTGAGCGGCTGCATGTCGGTCGCGGCAAAGCCGTCGCCCATCGCCAGCAGCAGGTCGCTGGCGTAGTCGGTGAGCGTGCGCTCGCCGGTGCCGTCGCCGTGGACGATCATGCCGGCGGTCTTGTCGATGGCCATGAGCCAGGCGTCGCAATAGAGGACTTGAGGTTCTTCGTTCACGTGTAAGCCTTTCGGTTAGCTAATTCCCACAAACATGCAGCCCGAGGTGGCGCCGCGCAGGCGGGCGGCGGGCTTGCGACCGGCCTGCGCGGCCTCGACGGCGCGACGGACGCGGGCGACGGCACGGCCCACCTCATCCGTCTCGAGCAGCGTTCCGTCCACCATGAGACGGCGCACGCCGGCGTCGAGCAGCTGTGGAACCTGCGGTGTGAGGTCGATGGGGTAGGCGTCGTACAGGCGAGAGCGGCCGTGGATGTCGGTGCGGACGGGCATGACCTTTCCGTCGATATTCTTGAGCGAGAGCTTACGGGCACGCAGGCGGCAGCTGGCACAATCGTGGATGCAACCGTTGGCAACCTGCAGAATGCAATGCTCGCTTGTCATGACGCGCGGGCGGCCAAAGACGGTGATGCCTAGAGCCGCGGGCGCGGCGGCGCCGAGCGAGACAATCTCGTCGAGCGTGATCTCGGGCGAGAGCCAAAACGCACCGGCTCCGCGCTCGGCAAGCGCCTCCATGCAGGGCGTGTTGTGCACCGGCAGGCAAGAGCGAATCTCGGCCGTGGCGCCAACCTGGGCGGCCAGGGCAAGCTCAGAGATGTTGCCAATAGCGACCGTGGCGCCGGCAACAACCCATGGGTCAACGCGGACGTGGTCAACGGCGCGGCAGACCTCGTCGAGTGCGGGCACAATACCCTGCTCAAATGCATCGGCAGGGGAGAGTCCGACAGCCTCGAGCGCGTCGGTGGTCATGTAGATGCGCGTTGCACCCTCCGCGCGAGCGGCCTCGGCGGCCTCGAGCGAGGTGACGGTAGCGCAGATCTGCGGCTCATCGCGGTAGTGCTCGGGCGCGGGGCGGGAATCATTGGTGACAGTCGCCGGTAGCTCGAGCGTGCGGGCGCGCTCCTCATACGGTGCCAGAATGGCCTCTTCCAGCGCCTTACAAGCGGCGGCGCGCACCTTGTGCACGGCGGAAAAGCCCATGCCGCAACTCTCGTCGAGGGCCACGTCAAAGCTCGCGGCCTCAAAGGGAGAGGAGCCCATGCGCCCGACGTGCTCAACCAGATCGGACGCCTCGACCGCACGGGTCTTGGCGGCCTCGACGGTGAAGCCCGTGGCGGTGGCGGTGAGTGTGAGGTCGTCGCAGCAGGTGAGTGTGACGGCAAACGGCTCGCCCAGGCGCGCCACGACGGATACATCAACAGCTCGGCGGCGCAGCACATCGCGCTTGAGCGCGGCGCTGGCAGCGTCAATAGCGCGCTGGCTTCGAATCACGCGCACGCGGCAGCCCTCGGGCATGCTACGGGGCACGCGACACTCGATAACATCGCCGGCAGCGGCATCATCGGCGGCGATGGTGGTCAGGAACTGGTCGAACTCATCGTCGTGGCGAAGCTCCAGCAGGTCGCCCTTGCCCACGGGCTCAAACAACTCAATGCGGGCGATGGCGGCGCGGCGACGGCGGTCGTCGGGTTTGAGCCCGCGCACATCGCGGTTGGTCAGGCGGCTGCCGAGCACCGTGCCCACGATCTGGCCGCGGTTGTTGGAGCGCTCGTAACTCATCATCTCGTCACCCGAGGTGCCGTCTTGGTAGGCGTGCGTAAAGTCACGGTTAAAGCAGCGCTTGAGCTGGCGCTGACGGGCGGCTTCCTCGTCCTTAGAGGTCGAAACATCGGCCAGCATATCGTCAATCTGATGACGATACACGTCGACGATGGAATACACGTAATCGGGAGCCTTCATGCGGCCCTCGAGCTTGAGCGATGCGGCGCCGGCGTCATACAGACGGCGAACAAGCTGCGAAGTGTTGGTGTCACGCGGGCACAGCGCGCGCTCGCGACCGGCGGGGGAGAGCGTGCGGCCGTTCTCGTCGATCAGCTCGTAGGGCAGGCGGCAGGGCTGGGCGCACATGCCGCGGTTGGCCGAGCGGCCCGCCATGGCAAAGCTCGACAGCAGGCACAGACCCGAGTAGCAAAAGCAGATGGCACCGTGGCTAAAGACCTCGAGGTCGACATCGGGCGCGGCGTCGTGGATGGCGGCGATCTCGTCGATGGAGAGCTCGCGCGAGAGGGTCACGCGGTCGGCGCCCTGCTCGCGGCACCAGATGGTTCCGCGGTCGTCATGGATGTTCGCCTGGGTTGAGATGTGCGTCTCGATGCCGGGCATCGTGCGCTTGACCTCAAAGAACAGACCCCAGTCCTGGATGATGAAGGCATCGGCGCCCAGCGTGGAGCAGCGATGGATGAGTTGCAACGCATCGGCCATCTCGGACTGCTTGATGACGATGTTGACCGTGACGTAGACGCGCGAGCCGGCCAGGTGTGCAGCGCGGCAGGCCTGCTCAAAGGCCTCGTCGGTAAAGTTCGTTGCCTTGCGGCGGGCGTTGAAGCTGCCCATGCCGCAGTAGATGGCGTCTGCCCCGGCAGCGAGTGCGGCGGCGAAGGGCTCCGGGCCTCCGGCGGGGGCCAAGAGCTCGGGTCTACGGTTGGTGGTTCGACTGGCGGTTGCGGTCATATCCTGCCTTTCAAAATGCTCAGATACTCAAAAGTATAGTGGTGTCATCGCGGCAGGCGATACCCGTGCTCTAAGCGGGATAAAGTCTTCAGCAGCTTGGACTGGCTGCTTCACATGAGAACCGTTCAGCGGTCCGGGGAAACCGTTGGGCGATAAAATATTCTCGCAACGTGATAATAATCTTGCATCGCGCGGAAACCTTGAGTACTATCCCAATCAAGCGCGGTGTTCAGACCGAACTGTGCCTCCCGGTGTGAACGCCGCGCTCCCGTTCCCTTTTACTTGTAAGGAGAAAAACATGAGCAAGACCGTCGTGTCTTCCGATAACGCACCCGCAGCCATCGGCCCGTATTCCCCCGGTATCCAGACTGGCAACATGGTGTTTCTGTCCGGCCAGCTGGGCATCGATCCCGCGACCGGCAAGCTGCCCGAGGGTGTCGAGGCCCAGGCCAAGCAGTCCCTCGCCAACGTCGAGGCTCTGCTGACCGCTGCCGGCGCCACGTTTGCCGATGTCGTCAAGACCACGGTCTACCTGGCCGACATCGCCGACTTTGCCGCCGTGAACGAGATTTACGCCTCCAAGTTCGAGGCTCCGTTCCCCGCGCGCAGCGCTTTCCAGGTTGCCGCCCTTCCGGCTGGCGGTCTGGTCGAGATCGAGGTTGTCGCCGCTCTCTAAGGTGTTGGTAACAACTAAACATGACATGCAAAAAGACCCTGCAGCGCGTGCGAGCTGCAGGGTCTTTTGTCAAGCGATGCGACAAAAATGATCCGTTTCCCTTCGTCCCCAAGGGATCACGTTTAGCCTTCCTTGCGGACTTTTTGCAGGTAGCGGTATACGCTGGGCTCCGAAATGCCCAGCGCGGTGGCGGCGCAGGCCACAGCGCCCTTGAGCATGAACACCCCGTTGCCGTTGAGGTGGCGAATGACGTCCACGCGGTCGCTCTGACCAAGCGACGCTACATCCAGCCCGCGCGCGCTCAGCAACTCGGCAATGCTGCGGTCGATGAGCTCCTGCGTGGACTCCGAAAGGCTTTCGACCTCGATAGGGGCGGGCTCCGTGCGCGTCGGCGCCGCGTCGAAGCATGCCATGAGCTGCTGCGCCATGGTGTTGATGGAGCGCACGGTCGAGAGGTCAGTGTTGACGCAGAGCATACCGACGATCTCGTTATCCTCGCGGATAAAGTACGTCGCCGACTCCAGCGTTTTGCCGCCGGCGCCGCGGCCCTCGTAGCCCGTAATAAACGGCAGGTCGCGATACTTGGGATCGTGCATGATCTTGAGCGCCAGATCGGTGGCAGGACCGCCGATCTTACGGCCGCTCACGATGCCGTTGCGAATATCGACGATGGCGTGGTCGGGATCCGAGAAATCGTGCAGCACGATTTCGCTGTTCTTACCGAGTATCTGCTCCAGGAAATCGACCATCGGCAAAAAGCGGCGTACGGTCTCGTTCACGGGCAACTCCTTTGGGTGAAATCGGAAATGTTCATAACAATTTTTTCTCATGGTAACACGCTGCTCTTCATCTCGTATATCCGCAGGTACATTGCGTAATACAGACGAACGGTAGGATATTGGCGGTAAACGGTCGACCAAAAGGAAAGTTAGATGTTATTTTGACCAGACACTTTCCTGACCTGCGGAAATGCATTATCTCGGCTGAAGAATAGTCTGATAACAAAAAATTATTATTGAGAATGAGAATCATCTTTAATACGATATTCACCGAAGGCACAACCTCAACCCCGCACTGCGTCACAATAGAGCGTTAGATGCGAAAACAACTACTTCGAGGATTGGTGGTCAAATGGCCCAGGAGACGGTTAAGAACGGCACTGAAGCCCTGTTCACTCGCGAGGGCATGCCTCCCGTTAAGGAAATGATTCCGTGTGCCCTTCAGCACGTGCTGGCTTCGTTTGCCGGTATCATCACGCCGGCGGTCATCATGGCCGGCGTCTACGGCTTTAATAGCCAGCAGAGCACCGACATCATCCAGGTCGCGCTCATTCTTTCGGCGATCGATACGGCCCTTCAGGCCTTCGCTCCCTTCCGTCGCATCGGCGGCGGCCTGCCCATCGTCATGGGCGTTTCGTTCGCGTTCCTGCCGGCTCTGCAGGCCATGGGTGCCTCGGGCTTTAGCTTTGGTGCGCTGCTGGGCGGCGAGATCGTCGGCGGCGCCGTCGCGGTCCTCTTTGGTCTGGCCTACAGCAAGATCAAGTGGCTGTTCCCGCCCGTCGTGACCGGTACGGTCATCTTCTCCATCGGCGTTTCGCTGTATCCCACGGCCGTCAAGTATATGGCCGGCGGTATGGGTACGCCGCTGTGGGGTACCCCGCAGGCCTGGTGCGTCGCTCTTATCACCTTCGCCGTGGTCTTTGCGCTCGCCAACTTTGGCAAGGGCACGCTCAAGCTGGGATCCGTGTTCTTTGGCATGATCGTTGGCATGATCGTTTCGATTCCCTTTGGCATGATCGACTTCTCCAGCGTCGCCACCGCTCAGGTCTTCGCCCTTCCCAAGCTCATGCCCTACGCGCTCGAGTTTGATCCCGAGGTCTGCATTACCCTCGCCGTCGTGTTCCCCATGGTCGCCATTCAGGTTATCGGCGACGTCTCCGCCGCCTGCCTGGGTTCCATCGACCGTATGCCCACCGAGCGCGAGCTCTCCGGCGCTATCGTGTCCCAGGGCCTCACCTCTATGGTCGGCGGCCTGCTGGGCGGTCTTCCCACCAGCGCCCTTGGCCAGAACGTGGGCATCATCTGCTCCAACAAGGTCGTCAACAAGTGGGTCTTTGTGATCATCGCGGCCGTCTTTGCCATCGCTGGTTTGTTCCCGCAGCTCTCTGCCGTCCTTTCCGCTATTCCGCAGCCCGTCATCGGCGGCGCGACCGTCGGCGTCTTTGGCACCATCACCATGAACGGCGTGCGCATGTTCACCCGCGAGGGTCTCACGCAACGCACGACCACCATCGTCGGTACCTCCGTCGTCTTTGGCCTGGGTATCTGGATGGCCAGCGGTTGCCTTGCCGGCGAGGGTATGCCCGCCTGGGTGTCCACCGTCATCGGCTCCAATGCCGTAACCCCCACCGCCATCATGGCCATTGTCCTTAACCTGATCCTTCCGCAGACGCCGGTCGTGGCTCAGCACATCGATGCTGCCAAGGACGCTGCCGTGGATCTGGTCCTGCCCGAGAGCAAGAAGTAACCAATTCGGTGCTATTCGTCGGCGGACGTATCGCCTCGTCCGCCGACGTCATGCGGCGCCAAGCCGCACTTCAAAGGGTTTGTCCCTTTGGTGAAGCGTTGACGGGAGAGGGCCCGTTTCCGGTGTAGGCCGGCGCTTCGCACTTCCGCCATGTCAGAGGTGTCAAACCCCGCCCCTGATGTTGAAGGGAGCATTCATGCTTCTGGTCGCTAACGGTTCCGTCTTTACCCGCAACGCTCAGGCCCCGTTCATTCCCAACGGTGCGGTCGCCATTGACGGAGATACGATCGTCGAAGTGGGCCTCGAGCTCGAGCTCAAGGCCAAGTACCCGGATGCCGAGTACGTCGACGCCCAGGGCAACCTCATCATGCCCGGACTCATCAACTGCCACACCCACATCTACTCGGGTCTGGCCCGTGGCCTTGCCATTAAGGGCTGCAACCCCACCAACTTCCTGGAGAATCTTGAGCAGCAGTGGTGGAAGATCGACGATAACCTGACGCTCGACGGTACCAAGGCCAGCGCCTATGCCACAATCCTTGACTCCATCCGCGATGGCGTCACCACGATTTTCGATCACCATGCGAGCTTCTGCGAGATCCCGGGAAGCCTCTTTACCATTAAGGATGCAGCTCAGGAGCTGGGCATGCGTTCGTGCCTGTGCTACGAGGTCTCCGATCGCCGCGGCCAGGAAAAATGCGACCAGGCCATTGCCGAGAACGCCGAATTTGCCCAGTGGGCCGCCAAGGAGCGTCGCGATAACGACAACCACATGATCGCCGCCATGTTTGGCGGACATGCCACCTTTACGCTTTCGGACGAGACCATGGACAAGATGGCCGAGGCCAACAATGGCCTGACCGGCTTCCACATCCATGTGTGTGAGGGCATGAATGACGTGTGGGATTCCCGCCTCAACCGCGGCGGCATCAGCCCCGTCGAGCGCCTGCTGCAGCACAACCTGCTGGGTCCCGACACCATGCTCGGCCACTGCATCCACGTGACGCCTGCCGAGATGGATATCGTCAAGGAGTCCGGCACCTGGCTCGTCAACAACCCCGAATCCAATATGGGCAACGCCGTGGGCTGCGCCCCCGTGCTCGAGTTCTTCCGCCGCGGCATCCCCGTGTGCATGGGCACCGACGCCTACACCCACGATATGCTCGAGAGCCTTAAAGTCTTCCTGATCATTCAGCGCCACAACGCCGCCATGCCCAACGTGGGCTGGTGCGAGGCCATGGCGATGCTGTTCGAGAACAACGCCAAGATGGCGAGCAAGTACTTCGACCGCAAGCTCGGTGTGCTCGAGGCCGGCGCTGCCGCCGACGTCATCGTTATGGACTACAAGCCCTTTACGCCGCTGAGCGAGGAGAATATCGACGGCCACATGCTCTTTGGCATGATGGGCAAAAACTGCCGCACTACCATCATCAACGGCCGCGTCCTGTACAAGGATCGCGAGTTCGTTGGCATTGATGAGGACAAGATCAACGCGTGGACCATGGCCGAGTCCAAGAAGCTCTGGAGCACGCTCAACGATCGCACCTACTAATTACAAGTAGATTCGCGCGCGTCGGATGTTTCGCCGCATCCGACGCGCGTATAGGCGACCTCCGCGGGGTCGCCGGCGCTGTGCTAGCGCTACACCGTATTTGCGCCCGCCGCGCGGTCTCGCCGGGCGTTACAGAGAGGAGCTCACTATGAGCGACATCATGAGGCCGATCCCGTTTTCGCAGCTGATGAACTGGATCATCGAGGAGCATAAGACCCAGGACGCCATCTTTGGCGTGCGCAAGATGGTCACGACCAACCAGGAGGGCGCGCTTCCCATTTTTGACGAGCGCATCGAGACTCCGTTTGGCCCGGCCGCCGGCCCCAATACGCAGCTTGCCCAGAACATCGTGGCATCCTATGTTGCTGGTTCCCGCTTCTTTGAGCTCAAGACCGTCCAGGTTATGGACGGCGAGGAGCTCTCCAAGTGTGTGAACAAGCCCTGCATTGTGGCACAGGATGAGTGCTACAACTGCGAGTGGTCGACCGAGCTCGAGGTTCCGCAGGCCTTTGCCGAGTACGTGAAGGCATGGTTTGCCTGCCACCTGATCGCTCGCGAGTACGGCCTGGGCAGCCCGGACGGCTTCGTCTTCAACATGTCCGTGGGTTATGACCTGGAGGGCATCAAGAGCCCCAAGGTCGACGCCTACATCGAGGGCATGAAGGACGCCAGCGGCTCCGACGTCTGGAACGAGTGCCGCGCATGGGCACTCGCCAACCTGGACAAGTTTGAGCATGTCGACGCTGCGTTTGTCGAGTCCATCCCGGCGCGCGTCTCCAACTCCATCACCGAGTCTACCCTGCACGGCTGCCCGCCTGCCGAGATCGAGCGCATCGCGACCTACCTCATCACCGAGAAGGGCCTTAACACCTACATCAAGTGTAACCCCACGCTGTTGGGCTATGAGTTTGCCCGCCAGCGCCTCAACGAGCTGGGCTTTGATTACATCGTCTTTGATGACACGCACTTCCGCGAGGATCTGCAGTGGGCCGATGCCGTGCCCATGTTCGAGCGCCTGATTGCCCTGTGCGCCGAGCGCGGTCTGGAGTTTGGCGTCAAGCTGACCAACACGTTCCCCGTCGACGTGACGAGGAACGAGCTGCCTTCCACCGAGATGTACATGTCGGGCCGTTCGCTGTTCTCGCTGACCATCGAGGCCGCCCGCCGCATTACCGAGCAGTTCGATGGCAAGCTGCGCATCAGCTACTCCGGCGGTGCCACGGTCTACAACATCCGTGCCCTGTATGACGCCGGCATTTGGCCCGTCACCCTGGCGACCGACGTGCTCAAGCCCGGTGGCTACGAGCGCTTTAGCCAGATGGCCGGCGAGTTTACCGATCTGGACGGCAAGCCGTTCGCGGGTGTCTCTCTCGATGCCGTGACCGCGATCCAGACCGACTCGCTCACCAACCCGCTCTACAAGAAGCCGCTGCGCCCGCTGCCCGACCGCAAGGTCGCCGGCAAGAGCCCGCTTTCCGACTGCTTTACCACGCCGTGCCGCACGAGCTGCCCCATCCAGCAGGATATTCCCGCCTACTTGGCGGCTGTTGACGAGGGCCGCTACGAGGACGCGCTCAACATCATCATCGAGCGCAACGCCCTGCCGTTCATTACCGGTACCATCTGCCCGCATCCCTGCGGCCGTGCCTGCGAGCGTGCATTCTACGAGCCCGAGGGCGCCCAGATCCGCGCCAGCAAGCTCAAGGCCGCCCGCGAGGCCATGACCGCCGTGCTGCCCAAGCTGCGCGCCCAGGCCATTGCCAACGACGCCGAGCGCAACGTTGCCGTTATCGGCGGCGGCCCGGCCGGCCTGGCGACGGCGTTCTTCCTGACGCGCGCCGGCGTGCCCGTCACTATCTTCGAGGCCCGCGACTCTCTCGGCGGCGTGGTCCGTCACGTGATCCCCGAGTTCCGTATCGCGAGCGACGATATCTCCCACGATGCCGAGCTCTGCCTGGCCTTTGGCGCCAAGGTACAGCTCAACGCTCGCGTGGATTCCATCGACGAACTCAAGGCCCAGGGCTTCACCGACGTGGTCGTGGCCACCGGTGCCTGGATGCCCGGCTCTGCAGGCTTGGGCGAGGGCGCCGAGTTCGACGTGCTGGAGTTCCTCGAGGCCGCCAAGAAGGGCGAGAAACTCGAGCTGGGCGAGGACGTCGTGGTCATTGGCGCCGGCAACACCGCCATGGACGCGGCTCGCGTGGCCAAGCGCCTGGCCGGCGTGAAGAACGTGCGCCTGGTGTATCGCCGCACCAAGAAGCAGATGCCCGCTGACGAGGAAGAGCTTGATCTTGCTCTTGCCGACGGTGTTGAGTTCTGCGAGCTGCTGGCCCCCAAGGCGCTTAACGGCGCCGTGCTGACCTGCGACGTTATGGAGCTTGGCGAGCCGGATGCAAGCGGCCGTCGCAGCCCCGTCGCCACGGGCGAGACCGTCGAGCTTCCCGCCACCACGGTGATCTGCGCCGTGGGCGAGGGCATCGATGCCAGCCTGTATGATGCCGCGGGCGTTGAGCACGACCGTCGCGGCCGCCTCGCCGCCACCTCCACCGGCGTCGAGGGCGTCTGGGCTGCCGGCGATTGTCGCCGCGGTCCGGCCACCGTGGTCGAGGCTATCGCCGACGCCGCCGAGGTCGCCCGAGCCATCGCCGGTGTGGACTTTAACAAGTACGCCGACTGCAACGAGCAGGCCGGCCGCGAGGATACCTGCTACGAGCGCAAGGGGACGCTCTGCCGCGACAAGCGCAACTGCACCAAGACCCGCTGCCTGGGCTGCGGCTCGGTGTGCGAGGTCTGCTGCGACGTGTGCCCCAACCGCGCCAACGTTGCCATTAAGGTGCCGGGCCTGGCCAAGCATCAGGTCGTCCATGTCGATGGCATGTGCAACGAGTGCGGTAACTGCGCCGTGTTCTGCCCCTACCAGGAGGGTCGTCCCTACAAGGACAAGCTCACCCTGTTCTGGAGCGAGGCAGACATGGAGAACTCCGAGAACGAGGGCTTCCTGGCCGTGGACGAGGACCACTTTAAGGTCCGCGTCGCCGGCACGGTCCGCACCGTCTCGGTCGATGCCGTCAACACCGGTCTGCCCGAGGCCGTCCGCCTGACCATCAAGGCCGTGCGCGACAGCTATCCGTATCTCCTTAAGAAATAGGCGAGTCTCTTATGGCCAAATCCATTCAACATAACGTGGCCTACGTTGCCTGCGGAAGCGGTTGCGCCTCCGCAGGCGGCGACGCCCGCTGCAGCGAAGGCTGCATTGGCTGTGGCGCCTGCGTCACAGCCTGCCCCCACGGCGCCATCGCACTGGTTGATGGCGTCGCCCGCGTGGACCGCTCCAAGTGCACGGGCTGCGGCCTGTGCGGCATGGCATGCCCGCAGCGCGTGATTGCCTTTGTTCCCGGCTACCAGAACATCCTGGTGCGCTGCAACAACACCGATAAGGGCGCCATCGCCCGCAAGATTTGCGACACGAGCTGCATCGGTTGCGGCATGTGCGCCAAAAAGTGCCCTGCCGGCGCTATCCGCATCGAGGACAACTGTGCCCACATCGACGGTGCGGACTGCCTGTCGTGCGGCATGTGCGCCGTCGTTTGCCCGCATGGCGCCATCCACGACCGCACCGGCATCGCCGCCGGCGTGTAGAAGGGAATCACCATGGCACAGGAATTCACTTTTACCGTTAACGGCGTCGAGCACACGACGACCCAAAACAAACCGCTGCTGCGCTACCTGCGCGACGACCTGCACATCCATTCCGCCAAGGACGGCTGCTCCGAGGGTGCTTGCGGCACCTGCACCATTCATGTGGACGGTGCAGCCGTCAAGGCGTGCGTGCTGACCACCGCCCTTGCCGCCGGCCGCAACATCGTGACTGTCGAGGGCCTGCCCGAGGACGTGCGCGAGGCCTTTGTGTACGCCTTTGGCGCCGTGGGCGCCGTGCAGTGCGGTTTTTGCATCCCCGGTATGGTCATGGCAGGCGCGGCGCTCATCGCCGAGGACCCCGAGCCCACTGAGGAGCAGATCAAGTACGCCATCCGCGGCAACGTCTGCCGCTGCACCGGCTACAAGAAGATTATTGAGGGTATTTCGCTGGCCGCTGCGGTACTCCGCGGCGAAAAGCAAATCGACGAGGACCTGGAGCGCGGTGACGACTACGGCGTGGGCAAGCGCGCCTTCCGTATCGACGTGCGCAAGAAGGTGCTCGGCGAGGGCAAGTATCCCGACGACATCGACGAGCTCGATCAGCCGGGCCTGACCTACGCCAGCGCCGTGCGCTCCAAGTATCCGCGCGCCCGCGTGCTCTCCATCGATACCTCCAAGGCCGAGGCCCTGCCCGGCGTGGTGGGCATCCTGCGCGCCGAGGACGTGCCGGTCAACCAAGTCGGCCACCTTATCCAGGACTGGGACGTCATGATCGCGGCGGGCGATATCACCCGCTGCGTGGGCGATGCCATCGTGCTGGTGGTTGCCGAGGACGAGGCGACGCTCGAGAAGGCCAAGAAGCTCGTAAAGATCGATTACGAGCCGCTGGAGCCCGTGCGCAACATTGTCGAGGCCAGGGCCGCCGACGCCCCACGCCTGCATGACAGCTTCTTTGCCTTTGGCAACACGGTGGAGCTCAAGGACAACGTGTGCCAGAGCCGCCATGTGACGCGCGGCGACGCCGCCAAGGCGCTGGCAGAGAGCGCGTTCACCGTGACGCAGCGCTTTACCACGCCCTTTACCGAGCATGCCTTCTTGGAGCCTGAGTGCGCCGTCGCCTTCCCGTACAAGAACGGCGTCAAGGTGCAGTCGACCGACCAGGGTGCCTACGATACGCGCAAAGAGTGTGCCCACATGTTTGGCTGGGACAACGAGCCCGAGCGCGTGGTCGTCGAGACCATGCTCGTGGGCGGCGGCTTTGGCGGTAAGGAGGACGTTTCGATCCAGCACCTGGCCGCGCTTGCTGCCTATAAGCTCCAGCGTCCTGTGAAGTGCAAGCTCACGCGTGCCGAGTCGCTCGCGTTCCATCCCAAGCGTCATGCCATGGACGGCACCTTTACACTGGGCTGCGATGCCGAAGGCAACTTTACCGGCCTGGATTGCGAGATCAACTTCGATACCGGCGCCTACGCGTCGCTGTGCGGCCCGGTGCTCGAGCGTGCCTGCACGCATGCCGTCGGTCCCTACAAGTACCAGAACACCGACATCCGCGGCTTCGGCTACTACACTAACAACCCGCCTGCCGGCGCGTACCGTGGCTTTGGCGTCTGTCAGTCCGAGTTTGCGCTCGAGAGCCTGATCGACCTGCTGGCCGAGAAGGTCGGTTTGGATCCGTGGGAGATTCGCTACCGCAACGCCATCGAGCCGGGCGAGGTTCTGCCCAACGGCCAGATTGCCGACTGCTCCACGGCGCTTAAGGAGACGCTGCTCGAGGTCAAGGATGCCTACTACGCGCATCCCGGCCACGCCGGCATTGCCTGCGCCATGAAGAACGCCGGCGTGGGCGTGGGCCTGCCCGATGCCGGCCGCTGCAAGATTCGCGTCGAGAACGGCGTGGCTGTGGTCTATGCCGCCACGTCCGACATCGGCCAGGGCTGCAACACCGTCTTTTTGCAGGACGTTGCCGAGGCCTGCGGTCTGCCGCTGGGCTGCATCGCCAATGGCGAGTGCTCCACCGAGAACGCTCCCGACTCCGGCACCACGTCTGGCTCGCGTCAGACGGTCGTGACCGGCGAGGCCGTGCGCGGCGCCGCCTTCTTGCTGCGCGATGCCATGGTTGGCATCGAGGCCGGCAAGCCTGCGCCCGATGCTCCTGTGAGCGCGCATGGCGACGGCGCCAAGATCGAGTACGACGACGGTCGCGCCTATCAGCTGCGCACGCAGGAACTCGTCGCCGGCCAGGGCATGCATCCTCAGGATCCCGCGACCGCCATCAAGGCGCTCGAGGGCTGCGAGTTTGGCTACGTGTATCTGGAGCCGACCGACAAGCTGGGCGCCGATGTTCCCAACCCCAAGAGCCACATCTGCTACGGTTTTGCCACACATGTGGTCATTCTGGATGATGACGGCCGCGTGAGCGAGGTCTATGCCGCACACGATTCCGGCAAGGTGGTCAACCCCATCTCCATCCAGGGTCAGATCGAAGGCGGCGTGCTCATGGGTATGGGCTATGCGCTGACCGAGGACTGGCCGCTCAAGGACTGCGTACCCCAGGCAAGGTACGGCACGCTCGGGCTGTTCCGTGCGCCCGAGATTCCGGATATCCACGCCATCTACGTGGAGAAGGACGAGCTGCTGCCCGTGGCATACGGCGGCAAGGGCATTGGAGAGATCGCAACGATACCCACGGCGCCCGCCGTGCAGAACGCCTACCGCGCATTCGACGGCAAGCTGCGTCCGGATCTGCCCATGGTGGATACGCCGTACAGCCGCGCTCGCAACCGCGGGTAGGGTGGAGCGCGGACGGTCATTGCTGATGGGCCGTTCGTACTCAACATCAACAGCATAAGCTGCGCCTTTGGCCCCGGTTCCATCGCGAGCCGGGGCCTTTTGCTTGGAGCGGAAAGCGTGTCCCGAAATGAGCGCTCAGAATGGGATGCAGTTTCCCCTTGGAGCCCTCGGCGGAAATTACATCCCAGAATCGATGCTCAGAATGGGATGCGCTTTCCGGTAGAGCCTCTGGCGGAAAGCGCATCCCGGAATTCGGCTCCAGAGTGGGACACACTTTCCGGTTGGAGCTTCAACCGGAAAGTGCATCCCGGAATCCGCGCCTGGAATGGGATGCACTTTCCGGAACAGCCCTCAACCGGAAACCGCGTCCCAGAATTTCGCTTCAGAGTGGGACGCCGTTTCCGGCTGAATCCTCTGGCGGAAAGTTCATCCCAGAATTGGCGCTCGGAGTGGGACACGGTTTCCGGATCGGCCCTCAGCGGAAAATGTATCCCAGTTTGAGCGTCTATTCCGGGATGTAATTTCCGCTGGGCGTTCAACCGGAAAGCGTGTCCCGTTCTAGGCCTTGATTCCGGGATACGCTTTCCGCTAGGCATGCCATCTGGAAAGCGCGTCCCGTTTTGAGCACTCAGTCTGGGACATGGTTTCCGCGGGTGCTGCCAACCGGAAAGCGTGTCCCGGTTTGGTAGGCAGGCGGGCATAAGCTCGGTAGCCCCTACAGCTCAATATCGTTGAGCCATGTCGGCAGCGCGGTCTGCCGGATGCCTGCCGTCTGCAGCTTTTTCGCGAACATGCCTGCCGAACGGACTTCGTTCATGGTAAAGCGTAGCAAGGGATGACCGTAAAGCGATAGATGCGCCTCACGCTGTCGTTCGGCAACGAGCGCCTCGGCGGTGGTGCGTCCGGCCAGCATGGTCTGGTCGGTATATTTGATGAGCCCATCGAGTTCGCCCAGCGTGAGCTCCCTGGCTTGACGCTCCCAGGCAAAATCCGTTCGCATGCTTTCGGTCGAATCGAAGGGATCCGTTAGCTCGTATTGAAGTTGGTCGGGTGCAAAGCCGGTCTCGATCATGACAGCGCGGGCGACCGATTCCCCGCCGCTCTCGGCGCGCGCGTCAGCATATTGGAGCGTGGTGAGGGCCGTGCGCACCGTGCGACCGTTGCGAGCGTCCGCTCGTTTTTCGACTGCTCCCATCAGCTGCTCTCGCGTTAGGCCAAGCTTTGAGATCGCCGAATCGGCAATGGGCATGCCATCGGCAAAACCGGTCTGCAGCAGGCAATCCGTTACCGTTTTGATGGGCGGCGTTACCGATGTGCTGGATAGACGGATTGCTCCGGCCGGCTCGATCTGATGCCGCTGAATATGCGCGCCCGGGCGAGCCGATGGTTTTGTCGAGCTGCAGACGTGTGCGACGTTCAGGTGCCGCCACGAGACTTCGAGTCCCAGGAGGCATGCTGCCGAAAACGAGCAGAACGTCCAATCAGGGTGGATGATCGCAAGGGCGCGAATAATCTCGCAATGACGCTGCGCCCGGTTGAGTCCATCCCAGCGCGTTTTTCGCGCAAACAGCCCCGGCATGGGCGAGACAACCGTGCCGCCGGTGCGCCGAAGGAGCGCTTTGCGGATTGCCGTGCTCGGGGGAATCAGACAGCGCCCCTCTTGTTCGGCTTGAGTGAGCAGCTGGTCGATGAGTTGGTCATTGCAATGGGTCATGAGCTACCGCCTCCTTTTGGGTAGCAAAAACGTATCAGCCGCAACTTGCCGCTCAGCTGACCAAAAGCTGACCAAAATCTAACCATGCAGGTAGATGGCCTGTTTTCGGCGACTTTTTTACATCCGAATCGGTGGGCGGTAATCGGCGACCGCGAATGGCAGCGAGTTATGAAGACTGGGTAAGTTTCGGGACGTGTACTTTTTAGAAAAATGGTTGTTTATCTGCTATTTTGTAGCTCTGGATTGCGCGTTTGAGGACGTGTGATATGAGCGGTTGATCGGATTTCAACCGGAAACTACGTCCCAGAATTCGGCTCCAGAGTGGGATGCCGTTTCCGAATCGGCCCTCAAACGGAAATTGCATCCCGGAACGAGCTCTCAGAGCGGGATGAACTTTCCCAGTGGGGCTGCAGGCGGAAATTGCGTCCCGGATTCGACGCTCAGAATGGGATTCGTTTTCCGATAGAAGCTTAGCGGAAAATGCATCCCAGAATTCAGGCTCAGAACGAGACGTGCTTTCCGGATGGCATGCTTGGCGGAGACTGCGGCCCAGTTTTTGGCTCCAGAACGGGATATATTTTCCGGAACGGTCCACGTGCGGTGGTGTACTGCCCCTTTTGCGTGCGACGTTTGTCGAATTACGTTATAGCTAGATATATTATAGAAAGGTATAATATAGCTAGCTATAACGTAAAGGAAGGATGGCCCTATGTTTATCGGAAGAACAGCGGAAATGTCCGAGCTCAATCGTCTGTATGGCACGGGCTCCTTTGAGATGCCTGTGATTTACGGGCGTCGTCGTGTGGGCAAAACCCGCCTTATCACAGAGTTCATCCAAGACAAGAAAGCTATTTACTTTCAAGCGCGTCGTACCAATGCAGAGGCAAACCTGCATAGCTTTAGCCAAGCGATACTTGCGGGCTCGGTTGGTGCGGTCGGCGTATCGTTTCGTAGTTTTGACGAGGCGTTCGATGCATTGGCCACTATGGCTCGCGCAGAACGTTTGATTGTAGTGATTGACGAGTATCCCTATCTCGCCCAATCGAATCCCGAGATCAGCTCGTTGCTGCAAGACAAGATCGATCACCTGTATAAAGAGACCAAGCTCATGCTGATTCTATGCGGCTCGTCCCTTTCGTTTATGGAGGAACAGGTGCTGGGCTACGAGAGTCCGCTATACGGTAGACGTACGGCCCAGTTTAAGATCATGCCGCTCGATTTTTTGACGACCCTTGGCCTGTGGCAGGGTATGGATCGCGAAGACGCTGCGGTTTGCTATGGCATGACGGGAGGCATTCCCGCATATATCGAGAAGGTCGACCCGGCCGCATCGCTCAAGGACAACATCAAGCGTCTGTTTCTTACTCCTACGGGCTATCTCTTTGAGGAACCGAGCAACTTGCTGTTACAAGAATGCCGCAATCCCGAGCAATACGATGCGATCGTGCAAGCAATTGCCCAGGGTCGCTCGAAGATCTCTGAAATTGCGAGCTCTACGGGAATCCCCGCGAGCAACGTAAAGAGCTATGTGGATAAGCTGGCGTCGCTTGGGATCGTCGAACGTGAGCTGCCCCTAAACGAGACGAGCAATAAGCGAGCTGTGTATCTGCTGAGCGATCAGATGTTTAGGTTCTGGTACAAGTTTGTGCCGCAGAACATCGGGTTGATCCAAAACGATATGGCCGAGATGGCGTACAAGCGCATTGAGCCGCACGTGTCGGATTACATGGGTACGGTCTTTGAGCTTATATGCAGGCAGTATGTGTACGAACTTGCGCGGACAGGCCAGCTCGATGTGGTTCCGGCGACCGTTGGGCGCTGGTGGGGGACGGACAACCGCACGCATACGCAGGAAGAAATCGACTTAATTGTTGACGACGGCGAGGGCGCCGCGCTGTTTGCGGAGTGCAAATGGCGCAATGAACCGGTGGGCGAAGACGTGCTGCAAAAGCTCGTGCACCGAAGCGAACTCTTTAGACGGCAGCGAAAAAGCTACGCGCTGTTCTCAAAACGCGGCTTTACGCAGGGATGTCGGGATGCCGCGGAGAGCAGGGGAGACGTTAAGTTGATCTCCTTTGCCGAGCTTGTCTTAAGTTAGTGCCGCGGGTAAAATAAAGTCGACGGTAGCGCAAGTTCTGGAGAGCTGGGCAGCGCCGTTGCTTGGTCAAGAGGTCAGTGCCTTAATGGCAGCGACTTGTTATGCTTCGAATGCTGCTTGAGTGCCTCGGAAAGTTCGATAAGCGCCGTGAAGAGCAAGACCAAAGCAACCAAGAGCTCTGTGAGCTCTGATGGGCCCGGGATGACCGCTGATTCAAGTCACCGGGCCTAAATCTATTTCATGCATTTGAATAGAGCGGGCGACTCTCTTGGGGCCGTCTGCATGGCGTGTGCTTGGCGCATGGTATTGCGCCCCGCTTTCATGTCCGCACGAGCGCCTATCCTTACGGCAATGTAGCCGCCTATGTAGCAAGCGGCAGGCAACGGAGAAAGGCCCTAACCGTGTCAGCTAAAAAGACGTCGTGCATCTCGGCTATCGATACGACGAACTTTGCGCGCCAGATCGTGCTGGATTTTGAGTTTGCGCCGGTGCCAAAGCAGCGCCAGCGACGTGGGTTGCGCAATGAGATTATCGAGGTCGGCGCCGTCAAGCTCGATTACCACGGCAACGTTATGGGCGAGTTCTCGCAGTTTGTGCAGACGGAATTTACCGAAGGCGTTGCGTTTCCCGTCCGCGAGCTTACGGGGATATCGGCCGTGGACACCGCGATGGCCGATCCGCTCTATGTGGTGATCAAAAGGCTCAGCGATTGGATCGGTCGCTACTCCGCCCAGGTGGTTTGCTGGAGCGGGACGGACCGGCGACAGCTTTTGACCGAGTGCCAGGCAAAGCGCATCGATCTTTCCGTATTTCCTACGGACTGGGCCGACCTGCAGGCGTTTTACACCTCGATTATGGACGTGGGCAGCTACGGGTGCGTCTCTTTGAGTGACGCGGCAACGTGGTTTGGCATCGAGTTCGACGAGTCGACGGGCCACGCCCACAGCGCCTTAGCCGATGCGCGCGTGACCGCCAGGCTGCTCAAGCAAGTGATGGACGGGGACTACCGCGTGAGCCCGCGCGCCCAGGAAGTCCGCCAACGGTGGGGGATAGGTGAGCGAGCTCAGACACGCCTTTCCAGCAAGTGCCCCGAGCTGGGCGACCTGCTGCTGAAGCTGAAGGCGGAGGGGAGGTAGGCGGGGCTCCGGGAATGACCTCTGACTCGATTCGCCGGGGCTCTTTTGATTTCTTTGGAGCTTTCGCACGGGGCTGACTTTACTCCGTCTCATTTCGTATAAAGCAGCTGCTAGATTGCATGGTGATGATAAAATTAATCAGTTCAACACCAACAGTTGCCGCTTTGCGCAATGGGGAGTTCCGAGACGTATGAACGAGTCTGATACACGGCTTAAGCTCATCGATCCTGCGATTATGAAGTCGTGGGATCGCAACACCCAAGTCTTCACTGAGTATTTCTTTACCAGTGGCGAGATCGTTGTGCGCGGAAGTGTGGTTACCCGTAAAGACAAGAAGAAGGCTGACTACCTTCTGATGTATGCCCCGGGCATTCCTATCGCAATCGTCGAGGCCAAGGATACGGAGCACACCGTTGATGCCGGTCTTCAACAGGGGATGGGATATGCCCAGCTGCTCGATATTCCGTTTGCGTACAGCTCAAACGGAAAGAGTTTTGTTGAACACGATTTTCTTACCGGGAAAGAGCGCGCTTTTGCCATGGACGAGTTCCCCACTCCGGCGGAACTCTGGACACGATACTCAAAAGCTAAGGGGCTTGAGCATCCGTATAGCCAGGAGATTGTGACCGCTCCGTATTACCAGGAGCACGGTGGCAATCATCCTCGCTACTATCAGTGCATCGCCATCAATCGTACGCTCGAAGCCATTGCTCGAGGCAGGAATCGCATCTTGCTCGTCATGGCAACGGGTACGGGAAAGACTTTTACGGCTTTTCAAATCGTTCATCGCTTGCGACAGACTACCGAGGTTCGTAAGGTTCTCTATCTGGCGGACCGCAATATTCTCGTCGATCAGACCATAGACGGCGATTTCAAGCCCCTCAAGAGGGTTACAACCAAGGTCGTAGGTCGAAAGCTCGATTCTGCTTACGAGATTTATTTCTCGCTCTACCAACAGCTTGTTGGAGAAAACGGTGAAGAAATATTCCGCGAGTTCGACTCGGAATTCTTCGATTTGATTATCGTCGACGAGTGCCATCGCGGAAGCGCCGCGGCGGACTCCGCATGGCGTAAGGTGCTCGAGTATTTCAATTGTGCAATTCAAATCGGAATGACGGCCACGCCAAAGGAGACTGAAGAGGTTTCAAACATTACCTACTTCGGCGAACCTGTCTACACCTACTCCCTTAAACAGGGAATCGAGGATGGCTTTCTTGCCCCGTATAAGGTTATTCGCCCCAAACTGAACGTCGACATTTACGGATACCGTACCGAGGAAGGCACCGTAGATGATCGCGGCGAAGCTCTGCCCAAACGTGTTTTCGAGAAGCAGGACTTCGACAGTGAGATTGTCATCAAAGAGCGCTACGAGGAAGTTGCCAAGCGAATAACTCAATTTCTCAAGGAGACGGATCGTTACTCTAAGACCATAGTCTTTTGCGTTGACATCGAGCATGCCGAAAACATGCGTCGTGCCCTTGTAAATGAGAACACCGATATCGTAAGAGATCACCCCACCTACATCATGAAGATTACGGGTGACGACAGGGAAGGTAAGGTTCAGCTAGATAACTTCATCGACCCCGACGAGAAATACCCGACCATCGTTACGACATCGAAGCTTCTCACCACTGGCGTTAATTGCAAGACGTGTAAGGTAGTCGTGCTCGACAACAAGTTCGGTGAGCACGGAATGACGGAGTTCAAGCAGATTATCGGCCGCGGAACCCGTATCTGTGAGGACTACGACAAACTCTATTTCACCATCCTCGATTTTCGTGACGCATCGCGTTTGTTCGCGGATCCCGAGTTTGATGGCGAACCTGTTGTTGTGTTTGAACCAAATCCTGACGACCCCATTGCTGGGCCGGATCCCGATGACAATGACGACAAAACCGGCCCTGTTCTGCCCCCGCCTCCAACCCTAGACCCGCCCTTATTGCCGCCGGACGATCTATCCTCCCATGTGAAATATCACGTTCACGGGGCGGACGTCTATGTAGTTTCGGAGATGGTGCAGTATTACTCCTCCGATGGTCTTCTTGTAACTGAGAGCCTTAGGGACTATACGCGGAAGAATATTCTTGGCGAATACGACACTCTTGACCACTTCCTAGCGGCGTGGAACTCTGAACATAAGAAGCAAGCGATTATCGATGAGCTGCGCGCGCGTGGCGTATTCCTGGATGAGCTGCGGCTCGAGACTGGACAGGAGCAAATGAGCGACTTTGACCTCATTTGCCATATTGCTTACGACCAGAGACCTCTTACACGCAGCGAGAGAGCCAATAACGTAAAGAAAAAGGGCGTGCTCTATGAGTATGCCGGCGTTGCACGCGAGGTCCTTGAAGCACTTCTCGACAAATATGCGACGTCGAACCTCGTAGACTTGGACGATACCCATGTCCTCGATCTCGAGGAATTCCGTCGGTTTGGCAGCCCAATGAAGATCGTTGCCGCATTCGGTGGCAAGCAACAGTACATCCAGGCAGCGCAGATGCTCGAAGACGAGCTCTACATTGCATAGAGAAAGGTAACGATAGCAAATGGCACTGGGATCTCTTGTAAAGACCCTGCAGAACATCATGCGTAAGGACGCTGGCATCAATGGTGATGCACAACGCATCGAGCAGATGACCTGGCTTTTCTTCCTCAAGATCTACGATGCCAAGGAACAGGAGTGGGAGTTTCACGACGACTCCTATCGATCCGTCATCCCCGAGCGTTTGCGCTGGCACAGCTGGGCACATGATGTGAAGGACGGCAAGGCACTTACCGGCGATGAGCTCCTCGATTTTGTAAACAATGATTTATTCAAGACCCTCGAGAGCCTAGATCTTGCACCTGAAGCGCCCTTGTGTCACGTTGTCGTTAAGGCAGCTTTTACTGACGCAAACAACTATATGAAAGATGGCATCCTGCTTCGTCAGGTTATCAATGCGATTGACGAATCGGTTGACTTTACCGAGTACAAAGAGCGCCACGCCTTCGGTGAAATTTACGAGACCATCCTGAAAGACTTGCAGTCCGCAGGTAATGCCGGCGAGTTTTACACGCCCCGAGCGGTGACTGATTTTATGGCCCAGGCGCTTGCGCCCAAGCTCGGCGAGACTGTGGCTGACTTCGCGTGTGGCACGGGCGGCTTTTTGACGAGCGCCCTCAAGAGTCTCGACTCCCAGGTTCAGACTCCAGCCGATCGTGAACTCTATGCAAGATCGGTATACGGTGTCGAGAAGAAGCAGCTCCCTTACCTGCTGTGCGTGACCAACATGCTGTTGCACGATATCGATAATCCTGAAGTCTTTCACGATAACTCTCTCGAGAAGGACGTTCGCGAGTGGAAGCACAAGCCTGACGGCCAGTTTGACGTTGTACTTATGAACCCGCCCTATGGCGGGTCCGAGAGTGCATCAGTGCAAAACAACTTCCCTGTCGCCCTCCGTAGCTCCGAGACCGCAGATCTATTCCTTGGACTCATTCTTTATCGTCTTAAGCGAGGCGGCCGCGCTGCTGTTATCATTCCGGATGGTTTTCTCTTTGGCCAGGATAGTGCAAAGACGGAGATCAAGCGTCGCCTGCTTGAGGACATGAACCTGCATACTGTCTTGCGCCTTCCGCAGAGTGTCTTCGCTCCGTACACGAGCATCACTACTAACGTTCTGTTCTTCGATAATACGGGGGCCTCTGAGGGCGTTTGGTTCTATCGCATGGATATGCCCGAGGGGTATAAACACTTCTCTAAGACCAAGCCCATTAGGATCGAACATTTTGCACCTGTAAAGGAATGGTGGGAGAACCGTCGGGATATCGAGGAAGACGGCAGTCCCAAGGCCAAGTTCTATACGGTTGACGAGTTGCGAGACGGCGGCTTTAACTTTGACGTATGCGGCTATCCTCACGAGGAAGAGGAGATCTTACCGCCTGACGAACTGATCAGGAACTACAAAGAAGAGCGTGCTAAGCTCGATGCCGAGATTGACCAGAGGCTTGCTCGTATTTGCGAGATTCTTGGGATTGAGGCGTAGATGAAGGCAAAAGACCTGAAGAACTCAATCCTTCAAATGGCAATTGAGGGCAAGCTTGTGCCGCAGGATCCGAACGACGAGCCTGCCAGCGTCCTTCTCGAACGTATTCGTGAAGAAAAGCATAAGCTTATTGCTGAAGGTAAGGCCAAATTCCCGAAGGGCGGGGAGAGCATTATCTATATCGGTTCCGATGGCTCCCCCTATGAGAAGAGGGTAGATGCCAAGGGCCACGTGTTGAGCGATAAGTGCATCGTGAACGAGGTGCCGTTTGAGGAGCTGCCCGAGGGGTGGTGCTGGACGAGACTGGGCAATCTGCTCTCACTCGTTTCGGACGGTACGCATAAGACACCTCAATATACTGAGACTGGCGTCTTGTTTCTTTCGGTGCAAAACGTTTCTGGTGGCTCGTTTGACTTGACTAAAGTGCGGTACATCAGTCGAGAAACTCATGAAGATCTTTGTAGGCGAGTGAAACCCGGCCGCGGAGACATCTTGCTTTGCCGCATTGGAACTCTGGGCAAGCCGATTATCGTTGACGTCGATTATGAATTCAGTATCTTTGTCAGCCTGGGGTTACTCCGACCAATTTCCATAGCTATTGCGGAGTGGATTTGTTCATGCATTGATTCTCCCGTTGGTTTCGCATGGATCGAAAAAGTTAAAGTCGGCGGCGGGACCCATACTTTCAAAATTAATCTCGGTGATATACCGGACTTCATTCTCCCCCTCCCGCCCCTCGCCGAGCAGCGCCGCATCGTAGAGCGGGTGAGCGAGCTCATGCCCCTGGTCGAGGAGTACGGAGAACTCGAGGTCGCCCGCGAGGCGCTCGACACCGCGCTGCCCGGCCGCCTGCGGAAGTCGGTGCTGCAGCTGGCGGTTCAGGGAGGGCTCGTGCCGCAGGACCCCGCAGACGAGCCCGCCGGCGTCCTGCTGGAGCGCATCCGCGGGCAGCGCCGGCAGCTCGTGGCCGAGGGGGAGATGAAGGCCCCGAAGGGCGGCGAGTCGACCATCTTCGCCGGTTCCGATGGCCGCCGCTATGAGAAGAGGGTGGACGCCAGGGGCCGCGAGTCCGAGCCCGTCTGCATCGAGGATGAGATCCCGTTCG